>Ga0302271_10000155_pt1 | contig 61255 bp, 22 predicted proteins | sample III_Bog_N1_1_FD_198767 | JGI IMG/M metagenome (GOLD analysis project Ga0302271, IMG submission 198767) | Peat permafrost microbial communities from Stordalen Mire near Abisko, Sweden - III_Bog_N1_1 | ecosystem: Environmental > Terrestrial > Soil > Wetlands > Peat | place: Sweden: Abisko...
CAACTAAATACGAATACGAATACATATCAAATAAATGGCAAAACATGCTTGCTTTTCTCATCTTTCTTCTTTCTTTTCATTTTGTTTGTTTCTCTTTTTTTTGTTTCATGTAATTCTTTGACTCTAAGGACTGTTCGATTCTTCTTGCAGCTCTTTTCCTTGTCTTTCTACCATCTAGCTGGTTTTTCCCATCGTTCTAAGGACTGTTCGATGCATCTTGCAGCTCTTTTCCTTGTCTTTCTTCCATCTTGATGGTTGCTTTAAGGACTGTTCGATGCATCTTGATGCATCTTGCCTTTCTTTTCCTCTTATCTTTCTTCCATTAATAATAATTTAAACGAAGATACTAAGATTTTTATCTTTTTATTCTAGATATTAAATCATCCTCTTTCAAAATTTAATAAATATTTAATTCCTGATTTGAGGTGGACAAATCCTCTAAAAAAAATGTTAGCTTTTAAGATCTACAGTCTTTATATAAATCTTGTATGTTCAGAATATTTTGCCTTTGATAGTGTGAACAGCCTAAAGTTGAATACTTTTAATATGAAAAACAATAATCTTTTTATTAAAATAATAAAATCTAAAATAATAAATATCTAAAGTCTCCTTTTTTTTATTAAAAGTAAAGAAAACACAGGCAAATAAAGGAAGTTAAACATTTTTAACTTTATTATCTTTAAATGTAAACAACGAGAATTACCCAAACAAAAAGAAAAACGGAATACTCTTGTCAATTCACTATATAGTATTTATTTGATTTCTGTAAGTTTTTCTGAACAAATTATTGTTTCCTTTTTTCTGATAGCATCATTTCATAAATCTAAACTGTCCAATAGGAAAAATTTTTATATTTTTTCTGATGCTGCTTCTTTAATACTTTGGATAAAATCGACCCCCTTCCTTCTAAAAAAATTTTTACAGTAAAAAAAAACAAAAACAAAAAAATTTACTAAATATTTGCTTAATTCAAAATATTGATTATTTGATATGGGAAATTTGATTAATTGTTGAATATGATAATTTAGTTGTGTGGGATAAAATTTCTAAGCTCTTAGATGCCATTCAGGATAATTGTAAATATTCACTCAATGTTTGATTACTCCTTTTAATTTAATAATTACTTTTTTATCAATGGATTGGGGCTTGGCTAGATAGAAAATGATGTAAATAATAATTTTAACAACTCAATTGATTCTAAAGTTTTTTCATATTTCAGATAGTATTGTAATTTATTTTGCAGTTAAAATAAATTGGAAATAATAGTGAGGATTCTTTCATAAATGAGACAATAATGCACTAAAGAAAAAGATAAAGCTGTTAGGGTGAGCATAATCTAGATATTTTTCAAATTAAGATAAAATATAATAAGACGTCAATTTAATAAAAATCCGCCAAATAATTTATGTGCCCTGACGTTAAAATATCCACCAAAATAAAAACGCATCTTTATGGATTCTTGCTGAGGGAGACGCAAATATATTAGGAAATATGACTAAAGCTTGCGACTTCCTCAAAATCTAATTTCTTTTTCCTTTTCATTTTTAAGATTTTTCTCTCCCCAGCATCATATTAAAAGCTGACAATTACAGAACCGAATCAAGGAAAAAATAAAAAATAATAAAATAGCTTAGAATCCTTATCAGGACACCAAAACGCAACAAAAATAAACAGACAAGTCAATGTCCAGCGATATCCCAACTCTAGAGAGCTTTCTGTTCACAGAAAACAAAGAAGAGTTCTTGAGCAAACTCGTTTATGGCACAGATGCATACTTCTTCTTCACTCTCACCCATGCCCTAAATCAGCAAGGAGCTAAACTCACTCCACAGCAAATTACATCCCTTAATTCTTTCAGAGAAACCAATTCGTACGATGCCAACAATGTGTACATCAGGCATCTTCTCCTATAACTGGAAGAAACCAACAGCGAATCTTAGCGTAACCAGGTAAAAATAATGTTTTATTGTTTTCCTCTGTTTGAGATCTATTTTTTATCATTTTTCTTCTTTTGGAAATCGCAGATAATAGATAAGATTAGTTAATTCCTCAACGTTCAGAATTTCCACAATAAAACTAATCAAACTGCTGCAAAGAGCTTCCTTGAAGAGGATAGTTTCTTTTCCAAGACAAATGACTCACTGAATGAAGATGACATAAATATCTAGAAGTATCTATCGCCAGAATATTTAAGTGACTAAATCACTTACTTAGAAGAAGAATACTTATCTCAAATTGACTTGAGCGTCGTTGCAAGACTTGATTAATACAAAATCAACTAATTTCTAGATAAAATAAAAGGGTCAATTGCTCTCATGAAGATGGTACCTTAGTTCTTAGCAGGAGAGTTTAATAAATTCAAGACAATAAACCCTGAGATATTCCTTTACCTAACTACGGATTAGTACACTGAGCTAGTGAATTTAGTCCCAAATATACTCATGGTAAAATAATAATGTTTTTACTATTGAAAATGATGAATAATAAAAATTTAATTTTATTTATTTTATTTGTTTTTTCTTCTCAAGCAAAATGGTATTCTAGAGATGTTTGTCTGTAAGAAATATGAGCTTGACATTAGTTATGGGCAGTCTCTGTTGGCTTTACCCTCCTAGGAGAGAATCGAGAAATAGAAAACTATTCTCAAGTCAATCTACGCTTGGGCAAAAACTCTCCCTTTGAAGAGTCATAGTTTGGAAGATATCATAGTGAAACATTTGCTGATCTTAGGTTAGAACTGCAATGAATATGACTTTGATTTGTTCACTGCCTTCTTGAAGAACCCAGTTGAAGATCATTCATTTTACAATACTATGTAGCGAAAGTGCGTGATGGAAAGAAGGGCTAAGAACAATTCTTCTGAATAATTCAATGACAATCAATTAATCCTTTTTTTAGCTTTACCAAATACAAAAATGACTGGTTAAGCACTGATAGATAAGTATGCTCATTATTACATGTAGACATAAGAGAAATATGATATCCTGGAGCCATATTTTGATCAGAAATTTCTGTAAAAGGCTTTGTTGAAAATATAGCTTCAAAAGGGGAAATCTGTCGAAGATATTACGAAATTCTTAGAGTAGTCGGAAATAACAGCACTCAATCAGAAAAAACTAATCAAAATATCTTCTTACAATAAAGTAATAGAAAAAGATGCTTGTATTATTGAAAATAGGATGGGAAGATGGAGGAGTATTTAGAAATTTCAGGGTTTGAAATTTAAATATATATATTTTATTTATCTAATAGGCTTACTTTGAGGAAAATGATCAAGTCAAGATAGAAGTAGCAATCAAGAACATACCGTAGTTGACTGTTAAGCTGTTCGAAGTCAACACTGAGAACTACTATAAGAAAAACATGGAACCCATTAACTAAAAAATCGAACTTGATGGATTGATTGCATCAGAAGAAACATCGTTTGAGTTCAAACAGCCACCAATTCAGAAGTTCACTCAGACATTCCTGTTCGAGAGCATCTAGAAGAAGCCTTAGGGTGTTTTCATCATTGACTTCTTAGGTAGAAATAAGTGAAAGTATTTAAGATAATTTATGTCTCATCTTTTGTCATAATGATTGTTCTCAGGAAATGGTGTTTCAAGCCGTGCGATCATTTAAAAGGGCTGCTTGGTCCTTAAAGAAAAAAAGACTCTTGCTGGACATGCCTTCTAAATCCTGGATTAGAATCTGGATATCTGCAAAGGACCCAAAACTGGAATCTTCTTCCAGAGAAAATTCTATGCTCTTAACTCCGACGATGAAGTTCTCATCCCCTACACCAAGAAAATCGTCACAGATAAAGCCATCATTGTAAACAAAAAAACAAAAAATATCTTATTATGCTTCTTATTCATATTGATTTTCTTTTTCTTTTTTAAATCCGAATAATTAGATTCATGGAGACTTCAGTCAGCTGACAGAAATTCAAATTCTTGTGGAGGTATTTTGGGGCTCTACTAAGATTTTTTACTTTTTTTCATGAGATTTACATAATCACTGTTTTTTTTTTCTTTTTTCAACTTTTCAACCAAGAATTTCACCTTCTAGTGTGCTTACATCTACAGCACTTAATCCATGTTGATGTCAAGTAAAGCAAAGGTGCTCATCCAGCCAAGACTTTATCTCAACAGCGAGCCAGTACCCTTGACAATCCTCAAAGATACTAAAATCTCTGTGACTTCTCTCAGTTAAATGGGCATTTCTTCCTTAAATACTTTTGACAATATTGAGTTTGGACATCAAAAAGAAACAGAAATTGAATTCCCAGTGGCAGCTAAGCTAGAAAATTTCAGAATTTAAGTAGATACTAAGGTCAAACTGATGAATTCAGATGAACCAATCAAGCTATAATCATAGCATATCATTTCTTTCAATCAGCATATCTGTAAATATTTTATTCATTTGCTATTTATCATGAACTTTTGCTAACTTTTTTTAAAAATCCTCTCAGCTGAGAAAGGGTTCTGTATGCAGAATATTCGTTTGACAAAAAGTGGATACGAGTTGTACTTGTTGGGCTAGAATGGAGAACCAAAACCAGGTGTTACGGTTTAGCTATCCATGAGCGTTAACGGATTCAGCAGATAAATCTCGTCTACATTTCTAACAACAAATAACGAAGGTTTTGTGAAGTTACATGCACTTAAAAATGTTCAAAAACTGACATCAGTTATCAAGGCTTAAGGTGGTATTGAGGCATTGTCCAGAACTTGGACGATCAACAATGACAGCTAGATATCATATCAAGACTAAATTACTGTGACCACAGAAGATGCTATTACTTTACCTTATTTGGAAGACTCCATCGATTCTAATGTAAATCTAGTAAAAATAGGAAAAATCTCAAAAAATGATCAGACAATGATTATCTCAGATTAATCAAATAAAGTTTCATTGGCAGATAAAACTCTAACAATAAATCCTCTCCCTGTTGGTACGTATAAGTTGCTCATCAGAAACCTTAGATAAGTCATCAAAATCAGTGTCAAATAAGGTAAGAAATCAGTCAAAAATTTGGGAAATAGAATAATTTAAGCGAATGTTGAAATATTTTTCATTTTTTTAAAAAATCCTTAGGCGAATATTGGAAGGCAAGCTAGAATATCAAGACAGGTAGTGGGTTGGTGCAATAATAGAGTTAGCCAACTGTGTTAATGATTGAAAATGTCTAAGTTGAAACACCCAAAGATTCTGAAACGGGAAGCACATTGAAAATCAAAATCAGATCAGATGGAAAGGAACTTGTGAGAGTCCATGTGCTTGCAGTTCACTACCTCTAAGAAAATTTGAATAACATTAATGCTTCTTTAGATGATTTGGTAGTCCCTTTGCAAAGCAAATTCATTAATGTAGCAAAAGTCTTAACCAATAACAGCTACCAAAGCAATAAGATCTTACCCGATGAGATCAGATATGCTCTAGATAGAAAGAGACATCAGAGACATATCGGAAATACCTTAGAAAAGCCTCATTTGTTGCTTAAAAACACATTCATGAGAGACACCACTTTTGATACAGAGTAAATTGGAGCTGGGGGAGAGTACACTTCTCAAGTACAGCAAGGAAATCAAAATGCTGATTTACTATCTGCTGACGATCCCATACCAATTAAGAGGAATCGATAGAATAAAGCGAGTTCAACTTAAAAAGGACTAGATGCCTAGCAAGTGGATTGTTATAATAATTATATCCTTCATCCTGCGCTTGTCGTCAGTAATTTGAAACCTGATGAAAATGGAAATATTATTTTACCAAATTTGCCTCTAGACAAATACTCAACACTTTAAATTGTCGCCACAGATCTGCATAATAGTAAAATTTTACAATTTTGAAGGTCTCTTCGATAAATAGACTTTCTCATTTTTTTATCTTATTTTTATTATTATTTGAACAAAGATGTGACTCATATTGAGCCATTGGAGAAACATTCAATCGAAAAGCGTAATTTATGCTAACGAGTCAATCCTCAGAAAGAAAAGTTTTTCACGATATCGAGGACAAACGAGCAAGTAGCAGCTGGGGGAGTGTTTAAATCCAGTGATTTCACATCGACAGAGCTGTAATTAGTTGATTCTCTGGGGAAGGTCTTTGCAGCTCAAAAGGAACTCAGGAAGATTAGTGGAGCAGACAAGGAGCAGCCTAATGGATACGATTTCTGGGATATCCTCGTAAAATGGCCTGGATATACTCTGGATGAAAAGAACAGAAAATATGATAAGTTCGCTTGCCATGAGCTCAACTTGTACATCTACTGCAAAGATCCTCCTTTCTTCAGGGATTTCGTGCTCCCCTTCATCAAAAACAAAATAGAAAAGACCTTTATTGACAGGTTCTTGCTCAGCGATGACTAATATCTTATCAAGGCTTCCTCAGCGAAGGCTTTGTAGGATTTGAACGCTCTAGAGAAAGTGCTTTTGATTCTGTATCTCAAACAAAACGGTTAGGTAGAAGAAGCCAAGGGAATCTACGGCTATCTAGAATCAGCTAATAAAATACTGAAATATGACACACAACACTTCAAAAAACTCTTCGACACAGTACTTAACGCGAAAACGGAAGATTTAAAAGAAGAACTTAGGCAAGTAGCAAGTGCTAATTTTGCTCCGATGATGCAACAACAATAACAAGGATTTTCTTAGGGAATTCCTTCAAATATTATGAATTAACCAATACAATAAGCTAATTTTAGTTTTTCCAATAACCTGCAATAGTTTGGTCAAGCGATGCCTCAATAAGCATCATATCCTCCTCCTTCACCTTAAATCTAATATTAAATGTAGCAGTAATTCCAGCAGCAGGTTCAATAATAATAGAACGCAAGGCAATATCAATAATAAGGCCAATTTTCAAATACTAGGAGTCGAGCACCAATGCCTACAGGTTCTTAATCACAGCTTGGAGCACCAGGTTATTCAGGTGAGTCAGCTTTTGGTTCAGCAGCTTAGAAGTATGAGTAAAAGAGAGGTGGATTTGTGTAGCAATATTAAAACACTGAAACAACTAAAGAGTACGTCGAACGTCATTACTTCTCTCAGACTCAGATAAAAAACCGAACAGATCTGATTCCTGTGAACGCCTTCTGGTTGGACTTGGCCAAGCACATTTTGACTCATGGGATGGATGCACCATTCTTGTCTGCTAACTTCATCTACTGCTCAGTCAACCACACACAAATGATTGCTGCGCTCTCGTTTTTGGCCCTTCCATTCGAAGCCAAGAGCCATAACTATGAGCCTTATGAAGGAAAAGGCATCAAGATAACTCTCGCCACAAATGCAATTATCTTTGCCAAGCAAATCAAAGAAGGACAAGCTGTCCTAAGAGAAGACATCCTCATTTCCCAAAAGTTCTTTGACCCTGATGATAGATACGTTTTCTCAGACGAGAACCCAGACGATAAATATGAGAAAGTCATCACTGAATATGTGATCGATAAGCGATACGGATGCTAGGTAATTTTTGGGTCATTTAGAGCCTATTAAATTGGCAGTTATTTTATTTAGATTTCCATCTTAAACTTCTTTTCTTTTGTAAAACCTAGGTGATTGTTACGAACTGCTCAGCTGCCAGACATGAGTTGTAGGTGCTTGTAGAGATTCCCTCCGGATCAATTCCAGTGACCACTAACGATTACACGAAAACCCACAACATAATTCTTGATCCATTCTCCACTAAGCCCATCGAATATTTCTTCTACTTCCCATAGGTATCTATTAATTACTTAATTGTCAAAAAAAAGTTTTTCGTTGGAGAAAGATCTTCCAAAATGAGCACATTTCATTTGTTTCATTTTTTTTTTGTATCGTTTTATTTTTAGAGTGGACAATCTGAGGTTTATCCTTCGAATGTCGCTAAGAGTGGCTAGATAGTGTCTGTTGCAAAAGCACAATCGTTTGAAGTTAAAGAAAAGCGTACTGCTTCTAATTTGGAAACAATCAACGAAATCTTATAAAAAGGATCAAAAGAAGACATCCTCAAATTTGTGGCTACAAAGAATATCCTTAACAAGAATATCTTCTAGTTCAGTGAGATCTATTATCTGCTAAGAGACAAAGATTTCTATATTAAGTTCATAGACATATTGAAATCACGAAAGATCTATGATGAAGTCACTTGGGGATATTCTGCATATCATCATGACTACAATACTTTCATTGAGTTAATCAATTAGTAATCTTAGCTGTTTAATAGAATTACTTACTTCGAGTCAGAGAACCTCCTCATTTCTAATTAAAGATTTTATGAGTACTCACCTCTCTCCAATCCAAGAGTCCACATGCTCCACTAAGATAAAGTAAAGCTAATATTAGTGTATTTTTTCATGTAATTTATTTCATAATTTATTTTCTGATTTATGATAGTCCAACATCTTGAATCGGGAGTTCAAGCAGAAGTACTTGGAGCTACTTTAGTACTTAGCTGTGAAGAAGACCTGGAGCGTCTCTGACAGACTTGGCCTAGTGTATTACTTCCTTCTCTAGGATCGCATCGAAGAAGCTATCCAGCAGTTCAACTCAATTGCTCCCAACGAAGTAGCCAAATCGACTGCAGGATAGTTGCAGTACGATTACTTCAGCAGTTATTTGGACTTGTTCGTTGGCTTCCCTAACTTCCGCAGGGCCAGAGAATTATGTGAGAAATATCTAGATTATCCTATTGTCAGCTGGAGAAATCTTTTCTACGAAGTAGCCAACAAGCTCGCTGAGTATGATGGTGAAGAGGAAGAAGAGGATTCAAGTACTAATAATGCTGGAGATGCTGAAGATGAGACTAAGAAGAATAAAAAACAACAGCAGAAGAAAAAGGAGGAGCTGTCAGAAGAACTGCGAGTGGAACTGACCAACGAAGCTTAGATTGAGATCACTTCCTAGAACATCTCGCAGCTGACTGTAAACTATTTCCTGATCGACCTGGAGATCCTGTTCAGCAGAAACCCCTTTTTGTCAAAGGACAAATCTGACTTCGGATTCGTCTAACCCAATCTCTCTCAAACCATCCAAGTCGATGTCTCAAAGGGATTACTGAAACAGTCCATTCCAATCCCTGAAAAGTTCATGAACTCAAACGTCTCTGTGGAAGTGACTTCCCAAAACACACAAAAGACTGTCACCTACTTCTCAACCTCCTTGCAAACGATAGCAGTGCAAGAATCCGGACAGATTAAAGTGCTCGATAAAAACGAGAAACCACTCAGCAAAGTCTACGTGAAGTGCTTCGCTCAGAGAAAAGACGGTACCATCGCATTCCACAAGGACGGATACACTGATCTCGTTGGCAGATTCGACTACACTTCACTCTCTGCAAGCAACATCACCAACGTCTCTAAGTTCTCCATCTTCGTCTGCAGTGATGAACTAGGTAAATTATTTCAAAATTATCTTTTCATCTTTTTTATTGTAATTCCTTAATTCTCTTCTCTCCTTTAGGCGCTCTCATCAAGGAAGTATCTCCACCTAGCCAAGTTGGTCAGATAGTCGAATAAGTAAAGCTCAGGGGGGCTCAGTGGAACAAGAGAGCAGATGTCCGCAACTAGAATCAGCATCAAGTTTACAGTGCTTAACAAGAAATGCAAAAGAAGTGCAAAAACGCTTTCTACTGAACTTTTTTGCCAGCAGACCAACTTTTTTTTATCTAACTCTGTATTTTTTATGTTTTTAAGCTATTTATCTTAAAAGACATTATATCGAATAAAAATCCAACAAACAAAAAGACACCTTCTTTTTCTATCAAATCAACCAACATTATTTTCCATTTATTCACCAGAGAAGAAGCATTCATTTTTGTTTGATGATTCAAATAGACACATCTATTCTTTTAATAATTTATTTTTAATCCTAAACTTTTTTCAGTTTCTATTGAAAGTAGCCATTCTTTTCAACAAAAAGCATTCATTAATCATGTAAAAAATAGATTTTCAATTTGACAGCTAAAAGGCTTTTCAAATAAATAAAACAATAGATAAAACATCCAGCGATTCAAGCAACAATTTTAATGAATTATTTGCCTTTAATTATATTAATTGCACTTCTAAAAATATTTATTTTTGTTCATATATTTTCTTAAAAACACAAGGTTTTTGCCAGATTTACCCCAATTAATGAAAAGAATGATAAAATGTTTGAGAAACTAAAAAATATATTGAATACTTGGCAAGAACTCTATTTTCAAGTGATTCAACTCTTCCACAAATAGGTATTAGCTTTCTCTAAAAGATTCAAAAAAAGTCCAACATAAGAAATTTCATGAGGATTATTTGAGAGAAGCGGGCCGGATAATATTTTTTAGAATTTTGTTGACTCTTAGATTAACTGTTTCTAGCTCTAAAATGAAGGTAGAACAGAAGTTAGAGCTAAGAAAAAGAAGAAAAAAATAGTGTATTCTAACAACAGGAATCTGCTATTTAAGCTAAAAATCGTATCAAGCATGGTTTTGGCCTCTTAAAATAATAATTTATGGTTAAATCCATTTTTATGACCTAAATCTTTCCCTGAATTAGGTAGGCAGTTTTGCACTTCACTAAAGTCTAGGTAAGTCATTCCTAATTGGATTTAACAGAAGAATTCCCTTTCTTCACCATAATAAACAATAGATTGAATTAATTATGAATCTTTTACTTTTATTCATATCCCCAAGATTGTATTATCTTGTTGGGCTTTAAATACATGGAATTTTAATTCCAATAAAGCGAAATAATTGAAAAATATCTCATAATGCAAAATAGGCAATAAAATTAATCAAAAATAAAATAAAAAAAAAGACTTAAAATATTCATTCTTTGAAAGCTACACTTACTATGAAAATATATATTTTTTTCTTCTTCAGTTTGCCTCCTTAGGAAAATAATTAAAAAGAAAGATGAAATCTTTCAAATAATTTAATTATATTTGCTGATATTACTCTTTGATTTTGCATTATTGTTCCCATTGTTCTACTCCTTCACTAACTGATTAACTGGTGCTATGTATCTTGTTTAGAAGGACTAAATACATAAATCCTCAATAAGGAGATAAGAAACAAGTGAGCTTGAAGTGAGAAATTTATTGAAGAATTCAATTTTTTAGGATATTGTTATCTTTTCTTCTTCATTGTACTTGCTCCTAAATTCACACGATTACTTTGGTCAACAATTCTTTCATGCTCTAAATCTTCCAAATGATTTCCTTCTGTTCATTAATAACATTGAATGAGCTATTTATTTCATAAATTCTTTTGCCAAATCCTCAATTTATCTTTTTAATTAAGAAAACCACCTTAGCAAAATCAAAAACCTAGAACATCTATTTCGTTCTATTATTCATTTCAAAATAAGGGTAATAGTTACCCCCTCTCCCCCCTCTTAAATTCAAAGAAGAAAATGAGAGACTGCAAGTTAAAATAATCAAAATAGTGATTCTAATCATTGTTTAGTCTTTTTGAAGCAGAAAATAATCAGCTATTGTAATTTCTCATATTTATTAATTTTTTCTCATAGACTAGCTTTTAATCCAGAATTATTACAAAAAATTAATTGAAGCACATTTATAAATACTTAAATAATCTGTAGTCTTTGAAAGATTTGAATCCCATAGAACCAATCATAGTTCCAACCATCACTTCTTAAAAAGACACTAAGTACCTTCCAAAATAATAAAAAATAGCAAAAAAAAAAGAAAACAAACACTCAAAACTAATAATAAAAAATATGTCTACTTCAAAACAATTAATAATCCTTGGATACATTCTGCTTATCCTTGTGGTTGCTATTAATTCTTAAGAAAACAACAACGAAAACTTATCTCATGGGTTTAACTTGAATTCCATGAAATATACTTCATTTATTGATCTCATCAGAAATATGAAAAAACAAAGCATTGATCTTTCTGAAAGCTTGAGGGTTAGCAAGGCAAATCAAAATAAAGATACAATCGCTACTTCTATTGATTATCTTGAGTAACTAATTCTAAGATTAAATTAGCAGATACACGATGCTGAATAAGAATCCAACAAAGCATCCCAAAAGAACAAAGGCACAATAGACTCATCTTTTAAAAAGGAGATCTACTTGAATGGATACAAAGATGAAAAAGATTTGTTATCAGGGATGTTGAATTAAGCTGTTTAGGAAAAAGCTAAAATTAATAATTAGTAATCCTCTACAAATTCTTAGGCTGTTGCTTTCGAAAACGAAATCATAGACAATGAGCTTAACATACTTGGACTACGACTTTAAAGAATCAACTAACTGATCGAAGAATTGACAACAGAAAGCCCATGAAGAGATTAAAGAATACTCCTGCAAGAAAACTACTGGAGGAAGCAGAAAAAGATAGAAAAAGGGAGATTTATGTTTTAGACAATAATTCAACTTGATAATTCATTTCAATTAAAGTTAGATTATTCTTTTTTGCGATGTATTATTTAAATTATGAATACGCTTGATCATTTTTTATCACAAAAAACGGTTGTTTTATTGTTTTCAAGAAACCCTCCCATGCTGTGCCGCCAATTATTTTCAAAAGTAGTAGTTATATTTGCTAGATTAATAAAATTTTATGACTGAATTGACTGAATCTTTAGTGAGTTGAGTTTTTCCAAAGTTGCTAGTTAGCTGAAATATGGTTGAGTAAGCAACGGTAGTTAGTACTCAAAGTCAAGTTTCTTCTATTGGTTTTATTCTGAATAAAGCGAATGGTGCTATGAATCAGAGTGCCGAAACTGTGAAATTTAAGTCTTCTTTGGCATATTAGCTTAACATACTTCTTTTGTGATAAGATTTCGAGAGTTTATTTTATGGCACCCCTTCGCTATTTATGAATGAGAATGAGCTGAAATCGATTGCGGGATACCTTCTTTTTCTTATTTATATCTTATCTACAGATCTTTTGATGCCGTTAATCTACACACTTTAAGAGCTTCTAAAGTATTCGTTTTTATTAATATTATGTCTGTGTCCTCAAAAAGATTCTCCTATTTTTAAATGGCTACATTTTCATTAAAAGTTATTATTATCTAATTTGAATTCAAAGATAATGAGATTACCATACTAGAATAAACTATCTAATAATTTATTAAATGTTATTAAAGTATTTAATTTGATAGGTATGAAAATCGACAGTGAGAGAAAAATCAGAGAGAATCAAGGCATCGAAATGTTATCCAAGAAGAAGCCCTCTATAATTGTCTCAAATAAAAAATAATAGTTATATTTTTTTATTTAAATAATAATCTAAAAATTATCTTTAATAACCCGTAAATTTGACATCTTTTACTGATTAAAAAATCTTTTTTGAATATATCTTCATATAATGTATGATCATATGTCGAATTAAAAATCAATTATCGCTATTAAGATGATTTGCTTTTATCAAACTGCTGAGATATGAAATTTAATCATTCAGCACTTCGGCAAATCTATCAAAGATGCATTAATCAAAAAGAATTCAAAGGTTTTTCAGAATAATGTAACTTTCAATGAATTAGCTTTCTAGCAAAAACATCCTCAATTCATCCAAAGGACAAATTATTTTTTATAATTTGTGTTATCCTTGTGTATTCTTTTAGAATGTCTTTTATAAACGAAGGTATTTGACTTTTAATTTCCTTTTATTTTAAGAAAACACCCTCCCATTCTAATGATTCTCTAACTGTAACTTATTTGGCTATTTAATTATTTTGTGTCAAGTAATCAATTGTCCATCTCTGTTGGAAGGTATACACATACGCAATCTGTCTTTTAAATAAAGAGTTGCAAAATGAGAAATAAACGCATAAAAAAATATAAAAAAAAATATGTCCCTATTCCACAAAAATAAATTGGTTTTTCATTTGAAATTTCAAGAAAAGCAATGATTTTAAAAAAGGAAAATGGATTAACAAGAATAAATATGAAAATACCATCTTGTTTTGGTTGCTTTAAGATATACCATAGAAAATTTTGGGTATATAACCTCTATTTAAAAGCTGAAAGTAGAAGAACTCCTCCCCAAAAGAGGTTAGGTTTTTTTAAATGAAAATGAAAAATAGTTTAAGTTATTAAACTTCTTGATTACTGCTAAGTTGACTTATTTAGTTTCTCTTGGGAGGGTAGGCAAAGAAAAGATAAATAAAAGACCCAAAACAAGCAGAACTATCTGATTTAAAAAAAAAATCAAGAAAGAGAGTGAGTTTTAAATAACCTTGGATCTCTTAATATGAGGGCGTATTAAAGGAGAATCGAAATCGTCAACAACAAGACTCTCATCTACTCCTAGATGCAAATGGAAACCACTGGTAAAAATTCAAATTAGTCTTATTAGACAACTTTTTTCCTTTTTCGAAAACATTGTTTAGATTCATGAGAGAGATCAACTTTTAAAAAAAATTAACCCTGTTTTATTTTGAAAATAGAGAAGCAAAGGGAGTACATGGTTGTCGATGGCTAAGTTGATAACTTCTAGATTCTCAACAAGGAAGATGATATTCAATCTTATGTAAGGAGTGATAAAAGCAAGAGATAAAATGGTTTATTTAGATAGTCATTTTGATTTTGACTTGTAAATTTTCAGAAAAAAAGTAGAAGAAAAATAAAAGTCAATTTTGATAAATTTCTATAATTTAAACATGTTTTTTATCATTGAAACGTTCTTTCAATCAAGTAATCAGAGTTAGGGTTTTAATTGCTCTTTAGCCTTTTTTAACATAGGATTCAGCTCCATTTTTTATTTCAAGCAGGCAATTTGAATTAACGCCAAATTATTTCTATCTCTATTTTCTTAGTTTAATTAATCAGATGGTTGTTTTCTTCTTGAAACGGAGGGGTTGCTTCTTATTAAATTTCATTATCGAAAGATCAATTTATCAATTAAAAAGCTAAAATTTTTTTTAATTAATATTTCAATTTGTTTTAACTGTTGCACTTTTCTTCTTATCTTAAATTTCTTTATCCTCAAAAACTGAATGCAAAATTCATATTTGGTTAATATTTTTTTCAATAGATGCTTTCTGTTGGCAAAATAGAGTGGAAAATGATCTAGTCCATACATAGGGTACCCACAATGACTAAAGCAATTGAGGAAATATTGGAAATATAAAAATAAATTGGCAAAAACAATAGATCATTGCAGGCGATATTTCATCTTGATGAAGTCTGCAATTAACTAACCATGCCAAACACGAAAAATGTCAAGGAAAAATAAATAATTAGGGTATCACATCTGAAGTTGACAGGTTGCTCCACTGAGTTAATCGAGGAATTCGTGAAATACTTCACCAGTGAAGAGTGGGCCACCAATGAAATTAGATTGGAGCAACTAAATATCAAAGATTGCTTCATTTCAGATTAGAAATTGAAGTCCTTGCTATTAAAATTCGATCCTATTTACCAAGTAAAACTCCAGCAAGTCAAAACAGATGCGTCCTCAGCGACTTCGGAGAGTAAAGCAGAAGAAGATCTGTTTTCGATTTAATTCGTGGAGATCATAATCGACAACTGTCCGAATGTTCTGCCGAATGTTCTGTTTTAGTTCTATGAAAACTGGGCTTTGCTGATTTCTTAGATAACCGATGGTAAAACTAACCATTAATACTCAACAGAAATTATCTAAGAAAGATTAAGGAGACTTTAAATTAAGTGCCCTAAATTTGGTCTCATGAACGTGAACTCTTTAAACATCACAGCCAAAGATCTTGCGAAGTTCTCCACAACACTATTCTTCAAGTAAACAGACAGAAATTTATTTGTTATTAGGATTCATAGTAAAAAGTAACTGGAAAGCAGATAGAATGATGACCTACCCCCCTACAATTTTATTTACTATTTCTTTGATAATTTTGTGAAGGTTCTTGAAATCGTTTAAGCTCAAGCGTTTCTCACACACAATTCCCACAGCTATGAGAGACATGATGCAGGGAATGCTTATGTAGAAAATAAAGGAATCCGACATTGATGATTACTTCAACTACGATGGGATTTGCTTTGGTAAATGCACTTTCTTAAGTTTTGACAGTTCAGTGTGTGAGAATTTCGATGCGCTTCCACTGCATTCGGAGTATTGGAATAACCTCCAGAAACTGTCCTTCAAAAACTTGGACAAAGAGGCTGCCTCAGAAGAGATAACGTTTGGCTAGATGATTCCAAACTCCTTGGAAAACCTTCATACGCTAAAATTGCATAAATGCAAGCTCGGAGCTGAGTTCTTTTAGAGACTTTCTTAGATGAAATTTTCAAGCTAATTACGAAATATTTCGTTTTCTAGATGTAAAATCGATATCAAAGCATTCAGGGACTTTTTGTATTCAACTGAAGTCAACTCTCTAGGCTATATTGATCTCAGTGGCACTAATATCAACGATGATGTTTGTTATGCGATTTATGCCTTGCAAGAGAAATCCCGAACGCTTCGGGGCATTGATATCTCTAAATGCTCTAAAGTAAAAATTTTACTTTAATAATTATGCAAAAAATCAAGAAGATTCAACTGACTACCTTAATGATTATGATTTTTCATAGCGTTTTAAAATTTTTTTTCATTAGATTACCCATAAAGGAGTCAAATACCTAACTTTCATAAAGAGCTTGACCTAGATAAACATCGAGTAACTGGATCAAGCTGTTAATGACACTCTCCCTTCCTATCTAGTTGATCTTGTAAAATGTAAAAAATAACTTTTTCTAATTTTTCTTTTTTATTTTTATTGTTTTTTATTGCCTCTCAGACAAATAAAAGCTCTTCTATTTCAATCAAATTGACAAGGAAAAAGAATAATTCTTGTAGGATTTACACGAGAAATTGAATATTCAGAGAATGAAGGATGAAGAACTCTTAGCCTTAAAGAGAAAAATTGAGAGACTAATAATTACTTTACAATCCAATAAATCCTCTTTAGGACCTGACAAAATCGAGCTAACAATCGTGTAGATCATAGAAACACCCAGCTTAATAGAGAAAATTAGCACTCCTGAAGAGGCGAGCAGACTAGGGAACGAATTGAGTCAGAAATATTAAGATTTATATAGTTAACTCAAGAAATAATAAAAAATAGACGAACAATAAATACAGGATAATTATGAAATTAGGAAAAAGAAAATTTGTTATTATTTGAAGAAATATATGCATCTAGAATCGTTTCCAAGAATTTCCCATTTGAATCTCTCAAAAAACTCTTTTGTTACATCTGCTTTTCTTGATTAGCTTGATAGACATGATATGATTTCTTAGCTACAATATCTTGCACTTCCGGAAACATCCATCTGTGGACATGTCTTTAAAATACTCTCAAATAAACCAGTCATGCAGCTGCATGAAGAACTAACAGATGAGGAGTATGTGGAGCTTAAAAAGCTTCTACATGAAGAAGAATTATTGTAATAATCGAAGTTAAAAATAGCTTAAGATCAAGAAAAGACTGCTTTGCCGGCTCTTGCTTTGTAAGCTTCGAAAGCTATAAACTCAAATCTGGTTTCAAATATAGTATCAAATGAAGCAACTCCTGAAAATAAACCAAATGACAGCAATAACACAGCTCTTAACAATAATGCATCAGCTTAAATCCATCCTTAAGTTGCAGGCGATTCCACTGTCCCTCCTTCTGCTAACTCTGATAAAGGCATCAAGTCAACAGAAGAGAACAAAGACTAATCAGAAGGAAATCCACCAAAAAAAGTATAGAGTCAAGAGTTAGTCCTTGAAGAACAAAAGAGCTAAAGAAGCGAAGAAAACAAAAATTTACTTGAATTAAACTAATAAGATTCCAACAGCTAGCATTAATTGATCAACCACAATAATTCTGAAGAAATGAATTTAGAGAAAAAACCCAATAATTCTGGCTTGAATGACCAGCAAAACAGCAAACCTGTTTTGAAATAGGACTAATCTGCTAATAAGAATTCATCAGCTGAATAAGAAGTTCTGATAGAAAAAATGAAAAAACGTCTACAAAAAAAGGAGAAAGAAAATGGGTATTTATAATATTTAGATCTAAGTAATTGCCCTATGATTCAAGCAAACAGCTATCTTACATTCTTTTCGACTAATTTCTTGAAACTGGAGATTCTCAAAATCATAGGAGCCAGTTACATGGACGAAGAATGCAAAGTCTTCACTGATAAAGTAAATTCTTTCTTTAGTTAGCTGAGAATATTGAATTTATCTTATTCATCATTGAACTCACCCGCGATTGACTTGCTACTTTCAGCTATCACCTTGCCACTTGTGGAGCTGCATTTGAGTTACTCGAAATTCAATGTTACTTCAATTGAGGCAATTAATTCTAAGTTGGCTGCGAAAATTCACAAACTCTCTATTGTCTAGGCATTCTTTTATGATTCCTAGCATGTGAAGCTGCTTTTAGATAAAATGATAGCTAACCCTTGTTTTGACTTCAACTACATACTGAATTAGTTCAGTCATCTTGTCTCAAAAAAGCTGATTGCTGATATACTCTTCAATTATCTTCCATTAATCAAGCAGCATGTGCTGAATATCACAGAGGCTGCTTTAACTGATATTGACGTGGTATATTGGGATATCTCTGAGACGGCTAAATCAGATTACAAGACGAATTAATCGAAATTAGAAGCCTTGATAGTCGATGAGACAAGAATCGATTTTGATCTACTTTTCATGATCCTCAAAAATCACAATAATATCACTCACATTTCCTGCAAGAATACACCTAATTTTAAGATGAAACGATACACCGACAGCGTAATTTAAAAAAAACTCTCATTTTTCTAAGAACTCCAAACAATATTTTGTTTTTCTTTACTAGGGATCATCCAAGAAAAACAAGGGAATGGTTGGCTATGAGTAAATGGCAACAATTCTAAGAGATAAAGGCAGAGAATTTTCAGAGCGAAGTTGGACAAATGTTCTTCGTAGCGATTTCCGTAGGAAACATAAATTTAACACTGAAGTTGTTCTGAATCTACATGGACTCTAGCCGTAAAAGAGCTAGGCTATCTAGTCAATTTTGGAGCATTATCTAGAATTGACATCAATTGTGATCCTGACTAATTCTAGAGTGGATGATTTCAGTATCGAGTAAATCGCAGTGAAAGGAAAAAACATCATTGAGCTGCAAATAGCAGGTTGCAATCACCTAACCAAGAATAGTCTGATTAAACTATGCGAATCTAAGAAACTTCATAAGAATTTCAACATCGAATGCGTGCTCTAAATCAAACATCTCATTGATATTGAGCTTCTTAGAGCGATTTCTCTATCTGCTTATCTTCAGAACATAATTTATCTAGATTTATCCGATGTCTAAGTCTCCAACATGGATGATGCACTCATGAAAATATGTCTCTCCAGTTAAATTATCTTACTGAATATTCGCATCTTGAACATCTCAAATACCTGGACTACAGACCGTGGATTGTAGATTGTCGCAGTCACATAGAAACTCAGGAAATTAGAGTAAATTATGTATGCGGATTGTCCTAGGATCACAGAAAGAGGTATTGCGTATATTCTCGATTCTAGTACCTTAGAGAGACTGAATATCCATCATTTCTTGAATTAATGCACCGATAAACTCAACGGGAAAGTTTTAGATAATCTCAAGTATTCACCGAGGAAGATATTCCTAAGAGTAAACAAGAAAAAAGAAATATTTAGATATTGGGTTGATTCTTAGGAGAATCTAATTTCTTAATTGTTTTCTTGTGCGTTTTGCAATTTTTTTAATTAATTTTTACTTTCTTGAAAGGAATTAAATTTCCAAGGTTCATTAGTCACAGATAAGGAGCTTTAGAACATGTTCTATGATGTATCCAGGATGTTCAATATTAGGATCCTCGATCTACAAAAGACACCTCATATCGGTGATGAAGGCCTCAAGCAGATCTACGCCTAGAAAATGAACTAACTAAGCATTGTGCTGTTTGATAATCAAGTTAAGAAGCTGCCAAAAATACTTTTTTTGTTTATTCTTTTTTAGCTTTGCTAATCTAATTTCTTTTTGTTTTTTTCTAACGATTACAATAGAGAATAGATGAGCTTATACCCGCCTTAGATTACACTACTGCCTTAGAATACATTTTAAGTAATTTATTTTGGTGGATTTTCATTTAAAATTCCAGACTAATTATTTTTTAATTGTCAACTTTATTATTCACTTTTGAATTTGTGCAGATATCGCTAAAAAATAAGATTCAGAATACAAATAACCCCCTGTTGCTTAGAAACCACCTGAAAAAGTTGAAGATAAAAAAGCAGGAAATAACAATAATAATTCTAATCCTCAGAACCTACCTGTAGCCGTACCTGCATCTAAGAAAAAAACTCTCCTTGATTTAGGTCAATTTAAAACTTCAAATCCCTCTGCCGTCATCCAAGAATTCGAGGACAGAAGGAAAAAGTGTATTTCAGCGTTCTCCATTGACAGTGTGATCTCGTCTGCACCCCTAGATACGATCTGCGTGAACACACTCAAACAAGACAATTTCTTTTAAGACATATTCTTGAATTCTAAAGTTTTTCCAGCATTTTAATACGATTTCTTTCTCTCAATTCACAAGCAATTTCTCAACGATTCCTTGATTAACTCACTATCTCTTCTGAGATTTTCTAATTATCTCAAACTCGCAGACAAATCAACAGAGGCTAAGCAAGCAGCGATTTAGCAGCAGCAGTAGCAGCAATAATAAGAAAAATAAGCATTTTTTTACTCTGAACTTTCCAATCTTTCTTAAGAAAGGTATATTGAATACATTGATTTAAAAGGGATGAAGAATATTTCAGCGAGAGCTCTTGGAGTGTTCTTCATGAGCTTCTCGTTCCTTGTAAATGTGAAGTCAATAAATATTTCAGAAACCCTAGCCGATGAAGACGTTGTTCTTTCTATCGTTTCAAGCCACTACACAAAAAGAGTAAAAGTCCTGCTGTTTGATGCTTGTCCTGCGATGGATGTCTCCTTAGCTTTTTTGTATGTTCTCTTCGCTTCAGAAAAGAATCAAGATTTGTTTAGGTAGAATCAACAAAAGAAATCAGAACCTAAAAAAGAGAATTTTTCAACCTTTAATTATAATGAATTCTTCTGTTACTATGCCCCATAGCTTTCGTAGCTCGCGATATAACTGTTCCTGCAAATGAATTCTAAATTCTACTAAGTTAATCAGGTAAAATGAGAAATAAGATGTGTTATTTTTTATTTACCTTTTGCATAAAACAATAATTTTTATTAATTTACAAACATAATACCAAAGATGGAAAACCTCGAAGATGGCAAAGAAGGCAACAAATTATTCGGTGTCCTGAACTTCGATGGGTCCAGCTAACTTCGTGGTTGCTTCCAGTCTCTTGGAAACAGTCTTGTGATACCTTCAAACACGAAACTAGTGAACTTAGGAGGCACAAATATAGACTATGCAGATCTCAAAAGCTTCATACCATATGTGAAGTATTTATGGATCGATAACACAACGAACCTATCAGATAGTCTCTTCGCGAGTAGCATGTAGACGCTACTTGCAGATGAAGCTCGCTCGGAGTACGATCAGCCTATGAGAGATACTTTCACTAAAGGCATACCATTTTTGCAGAGCTTACATATTTTTCAAAGAACAAGTCTTCTTACAAACACTTTCTCGCTGACAGAATTTCTTCTGTCTAAGAGTTCAGTTTTAAACCAAGGTCTTTCAGTGTTAGAGCCACTTCTAACTAAGCACTTCTCGCCTTACATAAATTTAACTGTTTTTAAGAACATCTCCAAAGAAATTATTCGAAAGATTCTCTTCAACGAGAAGATTCGTGAAAACATGTTCTCATTGAAATTCGATTTCAAAATGCTGCAACATTCTGGGCTAGCGAAAGAAGCACTGAAGATCATTTATTCTGTGTGCTCGATCAAGAATCTCTTCGTGTTCCAAGTTGAAAACTATTCGTTGGAGAATCAATTTGATCTAAAGAATATCCCGTAGAATCTGATAACCTAAGCGACTCGAGAACAAGTTAAGATGAAGCTTAGTGTTAATGACAACATCACCTATGGGTTTCCCTTCATTTCCTAACCATTTTTAACCCATGAGTTTAAGCTAGAAAATGAAAAACCAATTATTTGGTAGTTTGTCAATGACATCATAGAGCCATTTTAAGTCTTAGAATTAGACATCGGAGGTCTGAATATAACCAAATCTCAAGCATAAACGCTCATGACAATTTTAGCTGATAGAAATAGACTCAGAAAACTTGTTCTAGATGATCTCCCTTTCCTGAATGATGAGTTCGTCATTAATGTAATAAAAAAATGAATAAGTGAAGAAACGAACAGTTGAGAGAGAGATAATGAGCAAGATTATTTAATAATTATTTTCTTTGTTTTTGGGCAGTATTTGGTTAAACCTGGAAGGAAGAATGAGAAGAAGGCAGTAGTTAAGCAACAGACTCAGACTGAGAAGCAAGCAATGTCGAGCAATTGGAATAATAATAGACCTTTTAAATATTTAGTCGTTCTGACGATGAGTCACACAAGAGTCACTGAGAGATCATTTAAGAGCATCCTACACAAGAAACCTTTTAGCTAGAACTTCAAGCTGAATCTACTTATTTAATCTTACTCTATCGGGAGAGATTTTCTATTCACAAACTACAGTCTGGAAGCACTAGCAGATTCCATGTATCTACTGAATATCACAGTACTCGATACCACCAACTTCGATTATATCTCTCATGTCGTAAGCAAACATTAGAGCAAAAACATACACAAACTTTTTACATTTACTTAACATTTTTTCTTCCAATTTTTTTCAAGCTGTGTAAAGTGCTTTCCAGCCCTTACGCTATTAATATCAACACGATCAAATTGAATTTTGATAAGCTGAACGAGTAAGTTTTCATCAAGATAGCAAGCACCAAGGTGCTGCCAAATCTTATCCAAGTCGAATTGAAAGGTGCCCAAGCCTGCCATTAGTTCTTCCATTATCTAATCAGAGCAAAATACATCAACATCAATTTCAATATCCGTGAGATCGTCTAGGAACCGGGCATCATCAATCAAACCCCTTTCCTCTTAGGTATGATCGATAGTATCTACACTCAGCAAATAGAAGTACTGAATATTGAGAATATCGATCATGATATTAATCAACTAGAGTAAGTGTTCAGAGTCACTAATTACATGTATAACCTCACGGATCTGATTATCAGCTGCTAAAGAGACACCCCTAACAACGCAAGTTTCTGGTAGAGCATTGCGGAGTCTAATAAAATCCCACAGCTGAAGTTTCTCTCAGTTAAAACACTCATTCCATCTGTAAAAAAATATAATAATTAATTGATGAAGAAAGAAGAATTATTTTGAACAATTTAAAGATTTCTATAAATTTTCAAATTTATTCTATTCTCTTTTTTCGTTGCTGTTTTAATCATTTTATTAACTTATATAATCGTTAATAGAATCTCAAGATCATGATCCAGTAGAAATTCAAACCTCGAATTCAGATAGATAAGTTGCTCTATGACAATCAAGAAAACTTAGACGATGAGTGCATCCTTCTACTTTCCGAGTAGCATCATCTCATCAATATCACTGAACTTGATCTCTCCAAGCTTAATATTTGTAAGTTATTGATACAAATAAAGAAAATAACTACTCTGTTTTTTGCTGGTTTACTTTCCCTTACTCCTTTCTTTTGCTACTAGCCAAAAGGGAAGTTACAAGTCGCTCGTTAATGAAGTTGTTCTTAAGTAAATACGCTTACAACATTGAAAAAATAGTACTTGGTGAAGATCTCCTTGTCGATCGAGAGAAGATCGGTATTGAAAATGATGTTGTTGCTTAAGAATACATCACAGAATACCTACGAGAACAAAAGAGACTTGTGAGTGATGCTGAATATAAAATCATAGATATTCTCAGTGTAAAATAAAGCGAAGAAGCTAAGCAAGCAGCAGCAAAAGCAAAAGCCAAAGAAGATGAAGACGAGATAAATAAAAAAGAAGGACTTTATGAAAAATTTTTAATGTTTAATAATCTAAAAAATCTCAGGGAACTTCAAATGTCCAGCCGTGACATGGTCACTAAAAAGTTACTTGAGTGCGTCTCCAACAGAGTGCTTTCTAGGCAGTTCCAAACGAGATTCAACATAGGAGAATTTATCTATGCTCTCCCTGATCTTGTCACTGCTCCGCCTGTCCCGGATTTAAGGAGCATACACAGTTTCGTTGTGAAAATGCTTGAATCCCATGAGTATATTGAAAGCCGAAAAAAGATATTATTCATAGACATCCTTCGTAATTTCAGCGAAGTTGATTACTCAAACTTACGGACAACTCTGTAGAGAATGGAGGACTACACCTGCATCGAAGAGATGAAAATCAGATCTAGACCAAAATTATCTGTGCTAAACTCTTTCTACATTACAGAATCATATGAAACTAAACCTAATTTCATTCAGCTTCGGAAAATAACCATCGACTATTCATATTTTAAATATTTTGATTTCACATAAACCCTTTCTCTACTGGAAATATTGAACAAGCCATTCGTGAAGCTAGGTTTCTTTGATAATTCTTCGCTGTTTACTTCGATAATAACGAACTTCGATATTCGACCTGATTCTGATCAGGATCAGGTCCAAAAAGACCGATAAAGGCGATTCTACTTTGATTTAGCTAGGGATGAATTTTAGTTCCTTCGACGACTGCAAGAGATGACTTTTATCATTGATGATTAAAATCTCGTCGATGTGCTGGATAAACTAATTAAACCTAATTAAGACTACGATTGGAAGAGAGTTGTGATCCGTGTACGTGCGAAAGATCGTGATGAAGCTTCACTTACAAATGAAGAAAAAGCTGCTTAGTAGAAAATTTTATTGCTTTTAGCTTAGAATAGATAGGTTTTCAACTAGAAGAAGCTTGATGCTTTAACAGTAGTTGCGAAGATTTCCTTTGAGCAATTTTATAGTCTGGAAGAAATTGGATTATTTTCTAAGAAATTTGATAAATTAACTTTCATTTAAGAGAGGGTTGATCATACTTCGTCATCTGCTACGCTAGCATAGCTTGGAACTATTAAAGAATTGAACAGTCCTTGGAATTAGTAGACGTATTTTTTATCACATGAGCTGTTTATCCCGATAATTAAGAGGAAGCCAGGAGATTCAACTCTCAAACCTGAAGGGAAACCAAATATCCTCGAAACGGTGGATGATCAGATACTGCAGGAGTTTGAGATTCACAAGATGACAAAGCTAAAGAAATTGTTTATTATTTGCGATATAACATGGAAAGATCTTATGTATCTCTACGGTAAAGTCCTACCCAATAACACTTCTCTGATAGTTACCTTTTCTTCTAATAACCATCAAGGAGCGCTCGATTATCTAAAAAATGTTTAGAATTGTCAGGGAAAGGATTGGACTGCGGAATTTAAATATTTCTCATTTTTGCTGTTAGACAAAAAGCCAAGAAAGAGAGAGGAGATATTTCAAGCAGTTCTGTGTAATAAATCGGCACAATACTTTATCTCAAAGATTGCACTGCCTGATGATCCGTTTGTGTTTCATAGTTTTTTCGTTGTGTTTTCGAATCTCAGAGCCTAGCAATAGCAAGGAGAAAACATGATCAAAGCAGCTGCCCCGATAAAAGCTATTGCAACTAATAATACAACACCAAACAATCCGACTTCTACGACAACTATTCCATAGGCTCAGTAGGGTTAATAAGCAAATAATAAAAATAATTAGAATAATAATAATAATAATAATAATAATAATAATCAGAATAAAAATAATAACAACAACAATAAAAATCCTAATGAATAGCAGAAAAACCCCTAGGCTTAAAATAACATCAATAAGAACTAATCCACTACCAAGCTGAATGTGGATGCAAATGCAGGTGCAGCTACTTTAAGTGCAAGTACAGCAGTCACGCAAGCAGGCAATTCAACAGCAGCTAATAGCAATTAAACTATCACTCAGAAGCTCTCTGCTGCTGCTGTTTTGGAACCTCGAAAAGGTAAAATGAAGCTGAAGATCTTGATTCCGAGGATGATGGCTGATTTAAACCTTGAACTTTCCAAAGAACCAGATTTCTTAAAATGTTTCCCTTAACTCTAAGAATTGAGCTTTTTCTCTAAAAAAGGAGAGGACCTTCATCAACAAATCCAAAGTGCTTTGATCCTCAGTGAAAAACATGTGGAAAATGCTCTTAGCATTCTTGATTTGTGTTTCAGTCCTTAAACAATCTAGGGCGTCTTCCTAGTCTTGCGATCGAGTCTACATTAACGGCACTACTAAGACGTCCTTTAACTAAAAAACATCGATTTCCTCAAGAGAAATGTATTTTTTATCTCTTTCCGACATAACAAGTATGTTTAATTAAAAAACAACGGAAGAAGAGCACTCAGCAGAGAAGGAATCACTGATAATAATCGGAAGATAAACTCTAATAAAGCTGCTCTAAATACCAAGTAATTGAATTTAGTTGGCAATACACTCGACGACAACAACGATAATCAACTGAATGGAGATGAAGAAGAAAACAACAATGAAAATAATGATAATAATCAAAACAACAATGATCCAGATGGAGCATAGAATTAGAATAACCTTAACAAATCCCATAATTCAGATAAACTTGAAGAAGATAACTTAGAGAAAAAGTAGCAACAACCTTTGTTGGCATTCTCTGATAGTGGTGATTTTGAAGACTACGAAGAGGAAGTTGTTGGAAAAATTAAAGCCATCGTTCCTGAGAAGAAAATCAATGAAAGTGCTACTTCAAATCAAGCAGCTGCTTTGGGTACCACAAAAAAAGGAGATTCTCCTAAAAGGCAGACGAATGAGGAGGGATAGCATCCAGAGGAAATAACAAAAGACAAAGAATTCGAGGGAGAAGCTATTTTAGAAGAAGAAGATGAAGCCGAGAAGGAGTTGCAAAATGAACAGCAGTAGCATCTTTTGTCGAAATTCCTCAGTGGTTTTTCGTATCTCCAGGAGCTAGATTTTTCATATAGCACGATATCGAAGGAACAGTTCGCTAATATCTTTGAGAATCTCAGGACAAATAAAAATTTCGACTCCATACTCTTAAGTGAATGTGAAGTCGCTGATCCCGAGAGTTACCTGGTGTCAGTGTTGTCATATTTGAATGAAGAAAAACCTCGAAAAAATGGACAAGTCAAGAAAACATTCAAGGAAGGAAAAAATAACAAAAATAGAAATAGGTAGAAATTTGTATCCATGATATTTTTGGGTATTTTCTTTTTATAATTTTCCATTTTTTTTGTTTAATTAGACGATATTTCCAGTTAGAGCGGTTCATTTAGAGTATAAAATTCGAGTAAAACACAACAATCAATCTGAGGTTTATCAATAGCTTAGTCAATTCCCAGTATTTCATCAGGACAATTAAATTCCTTTAGATGCAAAATCTTTTCAAAGTCTACTAGCAATCAGCTGAGCTCAAATACATCATTGCTCCATTCCTGAAATGCTAAAATCTTGATACAAGCTCATTTTTGCAGTAAAACTAGATTCAATCCTAAATCGACGATGACCTCATTGTCTAGCTTACACGTGAAAAAGACAATATAAATTACATCTCTCCTGATACATTCACCAATGTGAAATACGGATTTAACCTTTTGCTGCAGCAAAAATGCATAGATTTCAACGAGAAACTGCTTTATTTCTTGAATTAGAGCTTCTAGAAATCATTAAGTGGCACATCTTTCTTCTAAGTCTACTAGTTCCTGAACGAAAGGAGCTAACTAAAAAATTCCAGTTATTACTTGGCTTCCTTAGACAGAGATTTGTTTTAAATGGTCAAAGTTTTCAACATTCGCACAGAGTACTTCATTGATAATGTCGATAGATATATTTAATATAAAGATCCTGTGGTCATTGAGTCTTCAGGAGACAATGCACTGATAGAAAATCTCCTTCAATTAATGACTGTTAATTCTAAGAATTCCAAGAGCCTCTAATAAGGTAACGAGTTAGCTGTGAAATCACATGTTAAACTCATAGACTAGCTCCGCTAATCAATTAAAGAATCATCAAAGAAGTTCAACGATGCCAAGGAAAGGAATAGAATTGCGATTCTGGAAAAATCGAAAGATTTAAATAAAATTGGAGCTCTCAAAAAAAGTATCCTAAGAGATTTTTAAAAGGATAAAGAGAGATTCATACTTTAGTTCGGGAAACACACTAACCACTTAAACTATTTGCTGGAGTAATATGATGCTAAGAAGAATAATCTAGCTAAGAGATAATCTAGACAGATTGCTTTGTTGGATTTTATTGAAAATATAAATTTGAAAAATAATTCTTTTTTCAATTATTCTGGTTTGAATTCATATGCCACACATCATATCACTCCTTGGCTGCAACTCAATCACGGAATAACGAATATTCGTGATGGAAGAAACATCCGTACAACTTAGGTTGCTGATGAAACCACAAGGGAAAAGACATACTCGAAGCTAGTCTCTCCTGATCATAAATTGGATGACGAGATTCTGTTCCATCTTCTGTTTATTATCGAATAAGATTTGAATAATCTCAGATCAATTGAGTTGATTGGATTGAATGTTGGTGATAGATTTGCTTATAAACTCAGTAATGTGCTATCAAACAGGTCAAAATTGCAGAAACTTATGCTTTTAGATCTTTCTAATAATAGGCGGCTAACTTCATATGGTATGAAGTATATTTATTCGTCGATTGCGGAGAGGGTATCGTCTGGGTTGAACATCATTCTTACATCGAACAAAGAAGAACTTGAAACGGTCGAGCACACCATGCAAGAATTGCTCTTGAGAATCAATCTCTTAGAGAGAATCATCGCAGAATAGCAAGTCATTGCCTCATAAAGTAAAATTATTCTTGATGGCTGCCACTATTAAAAAGAAGGCATTTAGATTTACGGCCTAAGATATTCTTATTTTCAAATTCGAATGTTGTTTGTTCTTATGGATGATAGGAGCTAAGTAAACTACAACAGCTCTTTTGAAGAAAAAAAAAAAAGAAGAAGAGTTAGCTGAGTTAATTAATCAAAGAAAAATTGAAGAAAAAATGCGCAGAGAAAAAGAGCAAAGAGAGCTAGAAGACAAGAGAAGAGAATAACAAGAGGATGATTAACTCATCGAGAAAGATGAAAAAATCAATGAAGAAAATGAAGAAGAAGAAAATGAAAGACAAGCGAAGGAATTAGAAGAAAAATTTAATGAAGGTCAAAAAGCAAATGAAGCAGAAACAGGACAAGATTCCAAGAAATAAGCAAGTATGGTCACTATTTTAAAGAACAAAAATGAGAACAAAATTGACGAGTACGCACTCTACGGATGGAGACACATAAAAGATCCCTTGAAAGAAGAATTAGAGTTTATCACTCTTAAATACGAAAAATACATGGACATCTACAAAGAATGCTAGAGGCAAGTTGCCGAACAAGGAGATGAAATGCAAACAGAAGACACTGCATTTCTCATTTAGAATCTAGCGAGTCTGGGGTTCTATGAATCAATCAATAGGCTGGTAGAGAGGCGATGGAACAGTGGCCAGAAATGTAAAGTTATTTTCCTTGCGTTTTTCTTCTGGACGTTGTCTCTGCTGCAGCTAATCATGTATATATTCTTCTCAATACACTCCTGGGCTTCTAAGAATCTCGATGTTCACATGATTAAGAGGAAATCTTAGCAGGCGAGAGCAATGAAGAAACAGTTATCGATTTCTGTATCTAAGAAGGTTCCCTTGATTCTCAGTTAAGATGATTTTTACTTTGATGAAGATATTCTCATGATCAATGAGATTCTCGGATGCACTTCGTACACCATCAAAGAAGTAAAGAAATTTATTGCTTAAAAGGAGTTAAAAGAGTCAATAAATAGTGTTATTTTTATTTAAAAAATATTTATTTTTCTTCAATTCACAGAACAAAGAAAGATAGCGTCTCTTGAGAGTCGAGAAATTCTTGAATGATCCTTGGGCTCAGAACTAGAGTCTTCTGAGCAAATATAAAACTAAGAATCGGTTCTTTGCCCTGAATTTCGTCTATCCGATTATGCTTATTTCCATCTTGATGTATTGGGCGTTTTTAGTTATCGGCTCGCTGATGCAAATCTATGTGTTCACTGATGATATTTGCTAGATGCTCAGCTTCCACTGGGATCTTGGGTTCTACGTTTATTGTTTATTGTCGATTATCTGTGAATTGATGCTGTGCTTAGACGTAGAATATTTAGTAGGCTCTCATAGAATAAGCAACGTACGAAATCTCAGCATGGTTCATTGTTTGTTCTTCTCATTTATTTTGAAATACGATTAATTTACTGATTTACAATATGCTGTTTACCTTTATAACTGTGAAGCACTCAATTAAAAGACTGTCAGCCTCATCCTAGGCTCCTTCATCTTAGCTTCCATTGCTAGTGATTTCCTTCGAATTGTAGCGATAGTCATTTAACTCTAGAGACAACGTAGTTTATATAACTATGAAGACTATCCGAACACGCATTTCATTAATGCTTTTGCGGACCTAGCTATTCCTATTAAAATGAGCGGATTCTCCAAAGTTCTGGAGAATTTCTCCACAATCGCGAAAATGATCTATGATTCTTTCTTGATCCCTTCGAATCTCAGAGGAATTAGAGTCCCTATTGATTTCTTCCCTCATATGTGGAGATTGATCCTCTCCAACATGCCATGCGTCACAGTTGTTGTGTATTTGGCTATCTCAGGTGGATAGACTATTCAATTCTACTCGTGGCCTCATTTGAGGGTAAAAACAACACAAATAAATATTGAGAATTCAAATCCTTTTCTTTTTTAAAATTGATTAACTCTGATAATTATCTCTTAATTAGTTGTACATCTCAACTCTGATGTCCTTGTCGTACTGCGTGCACAAAGCCTGGGTAACGAAACCAAGTAATTTCACATCATTCTAAATGAAAGACCACGTGGATTTCATAGCCTAAGAAGATGAGTCATACTAGCTCAAAATTGAATATGAAAATAAAGTCACTTATTACTAATACGATGAGATCATGAAGAAACTTAAGTTCTTCATCGATGAAAACCCTCTCATAGTCCAAAGAGACTTCGATCACGTCGAACAAGACACATTCTTAAAATACCAGCAAGAAGATGCCGTAGCTCAAAATGGGCCACCCCTAGAATCAAATAAAAATCTAAACTCCCAGAATAACCTCCAATCAGGCCATGAACTATGGCAAGAATTTGATAGTTCCAATGAACTCACAGGTTATTTTTTAGGCTTTTTAAGGGTTGGATCTAGAAATGCTTTTTTATTCATTTTTATTAATTTCTCAATTGTTTTCATTGATTTTGAACAGATCTAAGCAATATCGACACGAAATCAAAGGATTTCAAACTGAAAGTGAAGGCCTTAAAAGAGAAACAAGAGAAAGATTTCAACAAATGGAAGGCCAACATGCTGATCTTTATGCTGTATAAGAAACTGAATTGGGAGTAGTTCACCTAGCGTGGAATCATCAACAACAACAAAGAAGAAGACGATGAAGACGAATTTGAGTTGCAGATCATGAACAACAATGATAAAAACAAAAACGAAAACAACAATAATAATTTAGATAATAACGGATAAGCTAATGAGGAAAATAAAAAGAATATCCAAGCTCAATGAAGATTATATTTAAATGGAAAATTGTTTTTAAATACATGCAACCTAATTGCTTTTCTCTATCTAGAAAGTTGCCTTATTTGTTCTTTTTACGATTAATATCTCAAAACAATGAGTAGATCCTTTAAGTTCAATAAATTTTTATAAAGGCGTCTATTTGTGCTGATTTTTTGATTCAAAAAAAAAATTAAAATCTATGGGTTTTTCAAAGGAGGAAAATATCAAAAAGAGGAGATTTTTTATTGATTTTAAAATAAACTCTCAATTAATCCCATTCAATCCAGCTGCAATTAACACATAATTTTTGCAAATCGTTTATTTAATCAGCTAAGAAGAAAAAATAATACTTTTATGGATACATAAGCAAACCAAATAGCACAGGATGTTCCTTAGCTAGACGGCCTACCAGTGTTCTTGAAGACTCATGGCTACGAATTCCTAAGATAACTAGGATAAGGGTAATTTGGGATAGTTGTTCTAGCTAAGAATATCTCAACAAAAAATGTTTCTGAGGTTGCAATCAAGATCTTTTTAGAAAAGGAAGCTTATGTCTCTGAATGTGCAATTATGAAGCAACTTGATTCACCGTACATAGCGAAGATATTGGATTAATTTGAGAACACAGAGAAGAACTATTTCTGTGCAGTCATGAACTACTATTCAAATGGTAATTTAGAAGTGTTCATCGATACACATAACCATCAACTTCCTAATAAATAAATCATTGAGATATTCTCTGGTATCCTTAAGGGAATTATATGTCTTAAGGAGAAAAATATCATCCATGGTGACCTCAAGCCAGTTAATATCCTCCTTACCGCAGATAACTAACCTATAATAGTTGACTTTGCTTTTGCATAGTAATACACTGATAACACTGGTAGTTCTCCTCTACCCTTGAAGTCCAAAGGTTCTTCCCCTTCGTTCTCACCGAATGAGCAAGTGAGCGGGCAAATCGTCGTGCCCTAATCAGATTACTACACTGCTGGGATGATATTATATTGCCTCTGCGGTTCTTTCAATATGATAGAGGTTTTTGGCTTGAAACAAGGCAGATTTCCTGATGTTAGCGACAGAAACTAAAAGAGCATCCTTGAACTTGGTTTCAAAATGATGGCAAAATCACCAGAGGAAAGAGTTACACCAGAGATTATCCTAGAGGAGCTGAAGAAGCTAAAGTGAGTTGAATCATAAAAAAAGATTCTCAAGTGTTCTATTGTATGTTTCTTCTTGTTTTTGTTCTTCCTTTGTTTTTGGTTCTTTGCATGAAAGGAGGGGAAGCATCAATCACCACCCATCTCAACATAAAAACATAAATACATAATGTAACTTCTAAAATATCCCAAAAAATGACAATATTTTAATTTTAGATAGATAGAGTTAAAATTAATCAAGATAAAGACTACCGAGTTCTCTTTATTTCCTTTTTAGTTTCCTCTTATTCAAACATGATGTTTGGATTTATCATTTTAAATTGATATCAATTAACTTTTTGAAAATTTGTTACATAAACATTTAGACTGTATGATATCTTTAAGATGTTTATGACAAGCTCACTACGATACCACTCAGTTTCAGAAGTAATATTCTGTGTCTAAAACAATAATAAGTCTTGGAACACAAACTGCTACACACATTAAGAGCATTTTAAGACCAAAAAATATATCCAAAAGTTAAAATACTGAATGAATGTCTGTCAAATAGAGAATTGTGTCTAAGATGTGTGTAAACTCTTGAAAAAAAATCTAAGAAATGAGTTGTTCTGCACCATCTGGAATATTTTTCGAATACCAGTGAATTTTGCTGTGAAGGGGATGGCCTTGCAAATTCTTAAACACAATTGTAAAGAAAAAATAAATATCCCACGAATAATTCAATTAATTTATCATTCTTTAGCTTGTTTTAAGTGAATATCAGGCAGACTAAAAAGAAGGGAGCGGATAACTAAAACAACTCTACAAGCATTAATTACCTTCATTTTAAGTCTCTACAGATCTCCCAATATGTTCTTATCCTCAGTTACTTTTTCCTCTTTCTTCCTTCTCCCCTTTATCTTATCCTTGGAAATTATCCCTCATTGTGACATACCAGATCATTTATCCATACAACCGCAATGCTTGATATGCTAACAGGGCTATATCCTCGACAGCTCAGCGACATCATGCCTAATCATTGAGAAAACTACTTAATTCAAGAATTGTCTCTAGTCATCCTTCTTCGGGGAATGCATGCGATGCCATTGCGGTTATGTCCTCGAAGAAGAAACTAATCTATGTTTGCCAGCTACAACTAACTCCCTCCTTGGATGCGAAATCTCCAAGGGAAACAGAAGTATTTGCCTTAGGCCAAGATAAGATTTTGAAATACTTAGAAGTGATAATACTAAAGATTTAGCTTCATAATCTGTGGAATTCGCGAGAGGGTCGAACTGTGAGATCAGAGACAGCAGAAGTAATTATGAATTCATACAGTAATCATATCATATTATATAATATTTTATACATATGTTTTTTCAAATATTTTATGAACTTTGTGTGTTTAACAATAAATAAAAGCTGGCAATTGCATACAGTGCCATTCTGGCTATAAATTCATCAATAATCTGCATAGTGATGTTTGCGAGAGAAGTATCTTCAAAATCGTAAATGAATTCTTCAGCTACTTTGATATTTCTGGACAGCTTCAAAGCAGACACTATCAATTCACTGTCATCGAAAGTGATGATGATCATGGAGTCTATCCGATAATTAATAACTGCTAAACTTACAGAAGCGATGAAAATCATGGAAGTCACTATTGCTTGAAGTGTTTTGCTGGGAAGGTACTGAATGAATCCAAGACACGATGCTTGCGATAACCAATTGCACTTTGCAGGCTAGTTTCTGATGCAGATGTTAATCTCTGTGTAGAATGTGAAGACAACCAAAACTTTTATTTATTTACAGATCCAGATAATCAGCAGCAGAAATGTATTCCCCGATCGACAGCAGACAATCCAACAGATGTTTGCTTAGAGTTTATGAAAGGTTTCCCAGGATGTATTCAGTGCATCACAGGGCAGATACCATCATTCACAGGATGCATTCTTGCAGGAATGAGGAGAATCTAAGAAGTGATAGATATCGATACTAACCTAATAGCACAAACACACAGAAGATTAATTGACTCCAGCTGCTTAATCTGGGATGATACTTAACAAAATAACCAGAAAAATCACATAAATATTAGAAAATGCTAAGTTTGCCGAAAACCGATGATCATCAACGAAATAGGTCAATGCACTCGATCAACTGATTTAAACTGCCTGATCGCAGGGGAAAATGGTGGCTGCGTTAAATGCGTCTCACTGATGTTCTACAATGAAGTTTAGCTCAAATGCATATTCATTGAGGACATTAATTTATGCTACAGGAGCTCTGGCATAGAAGACGCTTGCTATGAGTATTTCCTGAAGGATGAATCCAATAAGATTAGCGACAATACCTCTTTTAGATGTGCCTTATTCAGAGATAGAACATTTGAATGCATGCAATGTGAGAATTTGTTTCACGTTGATAAACGAACAAAGAATTGCAAAATGATAACTTACCACATTGGCTGTTTGTATTCCGATGGGATAAGCGATGTCTGTCTGAAGTGCAAGAACACATTTAGCTTAGGAAGCAACGGAGAATGCTCATAGCAGACTCATCATGTTAATGGACTGTGTATGGTTCCTACTTTTTATTATGATTCTAATACTTATGCGTGCTATAAATACTCCTTCAGTGGCAAGGCATTCTGCTTTAGGTATCGCCAAAATCTCAATTCATGTCTAGAATGTGCTTCAGGATATTTCTTAGGTGTGAATGGAGAATGCTTGATTATTGAAGGGTGTCACTTCACTGATGGCATCATAAACAAATGCTATTTAGCGAAGAGACCAAAGAATTACATAAATGATTAAGGTGTTCCTTAGCAGACAAAGGATATGCTTTGTAAGACGAATTTGATTGACAAGTCATGTGGAAACTGCAATATGCCTGATGGAACTGTTGGAATACCTTTAAATAAAGATGGATGCGTCGCTCTTTCAGAAATCAGCCCAGAAATTCTCAAAGGATGCTTTCACTTGATAACCAAAGATGAAGATGGCCATTTCCACTGCGATCTGTGCATGAATCTAAACTACCCTGACTCAGAAGGAATCTGCAGATCAATCAAAGACTCAAATTGTTTAGCTAGTAGCGGGCGATCTGAGACCTGCTTGCTATGCATGAAAAACACAATTTACAATGAATAAACTAATACCTGTGAGATGTTAATGAATCCGCAAGGAACTCGTTTTTGTGAAATTTGGGCTGCTGGCGATACTTGCTAGAAATGCAAGAGTTTATTTTATTTAGAAATCGGCAATATCTGTCAACCAATTGATGATCCTGATTGTGAAGAATCAGATGGAATCCATAACGATTGCTATGTATGTAATAATAATTTTAATCCTCCGAATAGTTTAATACCAGTGCTTTGCGTTCCTGTGTATTGTGCAGAGGTCGAACACTCCACAGATAATTGCTCGAAATGCATGGAAGGGTTCGAAAGAGTTGAGTACTTCATTAGTGCAGCTAGCTAGAATGTCAAAGTAAGAAGAATAAGATAAAAAAGTCAAAATATTTTTCTTAACTATTACTTCCCTTGGACCCTAATTTGTTTAATTTTGTCCAAAGCAGCGCTTTGCTTGCTAAAAGCTGAACAACCCACATTGCACTCAAGTAGATTCCTTTCTGAACTGCCTCCAATGTGAAGATGGCTATTTTTTAGCCCAGTAAAATGTCCTATCAAAAGTCGCTTGCCTGCCTATCCCCATAGAGAATTGCTTAAAAATTGACTTTATCTTCAGTCGTTGTTTCCGATGCAAGCAAGGATACTCTCTGGATGCTGCTCGTCATTTTTGCCTGGAAGTTGTTGGATGCAAGGAATTCAATGAGAAATGCATTCAATGCTAAGAAAACTATTATTTAGATGAAGGATTCTGCGTGAAGATAAGTCATTGCAAGGAATAAATCAATGCAATATGTAAGTAATGTGATTCAGGGTATTATCTGAACTTCAACGATCATATTGAATTAACCTTTGATCATCAAAAAGCTGTGTTCTAATAAGGCAATTCTATATAAGGAAGCTATGAATGTATTACAATAGAGAATTGCGAAGAAAGTAATGGATTTCATAATTCTTGTTTGAGGTGCAGACATGGGTTCAGAGTTCAGAAGGGTATTTGCATAAGAAAAATCAGTGATTTATGTGATATCTATGATGCTACTGAGAGCTGCATTTAATGCTACAATCTGTTTTATTTAAGAAATGGAGTATGCATGAGAATCAACTAGGAGAGTCATTGCTAAATCAGCAATGGAATCAATGATAAATGTGAAGTGTGCTCCTTCAGGGGATATTCATTAAATTCAGACTTTGGATCTTGCAAGCAGATTCCAGACTGCTTTTTGTCAGATGGAATATCTAACTGTGTGAAGTGCACTCAAGGATACATCGTAAATATTCAAGGAGAATGTGAAGAATTGACAATTTCAATCGATCACTGCAAAGAACTCTCCTACGAACGAATCAATTACGTTTAATACTTGGAGCTTGTCCAGCTGTATTATGACAGTTTCTCCCAAGAAATCCAAGTTTTGTTCTAAGATTTTTAGAGTATCAACAACAGCAGGTAAACCACTTCTTTGTTTCTCTCTTACTAGATAAATGATATGATAAGGGCACATAATCGCAACAATAATGAGTAACAATACAAAAATAAATTATTCAAATATTCAGAAGAACTCAATTTCCTTGAAAAACTCAGCAACGATACATCCCCAAGAATCAAGTGCATACGATGCGATAATCTCTTTGCTTTATCGAGTTCTCCTAACTCCTCATGCGAATCGTTAATACCTTAAAACGCAGTGAATTGTCTTTATTCTGATGGATTCAACAAGTTTTGCAGTGTTTGCTAGTAAGAAAGAGTTTTTAAACAAGATTCTTCTAACCAGGACCATATCAGCTGCATTCCAGGGAAAAAAATCATAAATTACAATAACAGAGTGTGTTCGCTGTTTTCGAGGCTGAATATTTGCTTGAAGTGCTTAGAGGGGTTTTATTTGAGTGCCAGTGATAACTTGTGCTACCTGAGGAATCCACTGAATAGTTGCAGTGAATTCAACACTGGGAAAGATGAGTGCGTAAATTGCAGGAGTGGGTTTTCTCTAGAGAAAATTATCGGATAGGATAAAACTTTCTGCATGAAACTGGATGTTAGTAAGCAAGTAGAGAATTGCTAGGAGTACAAGCCAAACACGAATATTTGTGTGAAATGTGTAAAGAAACTGAAATTAGACATTGTGGAGTTTGTAATAAATGAAGAGTAAAATAAATGTGAGGCTGTGTTGCATTTGATGTGCAAGGAGATGAATCAGTAGAAGACTGGTTGCGAAATAGAGTACATCGAGAACTGCGAGGAGTATGCAGATAGGAAGTCTTAATAAGGAGTTAAATGTCTGAAATGTCGAAACGGCTGTTATCTCTCCATAAATTCAGCTTCTTGTTTGTCGCATGTGTTGATAAAAGACTGCCAGATCTACAGCTAGTCAATGATGGATACCTGCGAGTTGTGCAAGGATTTGTTCTTTCTTGAAGGCTAAGGTAAGTTCTGCACGAGAACGTCTCATGCGAACTGCAGAACTTTAGAGGGGAGCACTAATGTTTGTTTGGTTTGTGAGGAGAGGTAAACAAAGTTTTGCAAAAAACAATTTAAAGTTTTTTGATGTTTGGTAGGTTTGTAGTGGATTAAGACACAGGATAGTGCGTTCTCAGTGAAATCCCTCATTGCATCAAGGCGAAGAGTATCTCACTTCTTGGCATAAAATCCCATTAAATTTGCCTTCATTGCTTAGATAATTTCGTTATTTTGGAGAACAATCCCATAAATTGCATTTTGCGAGTGCTTGACAGTAATTGTGTTGTGATAAACCCATAAAGAGACTGTCTAAAATGCAAAAACAGCTATTTACTTACTAATCAAGGTGACTGCGTCTCAACAGCAATTAACCAGTGCTCAAATGTGAGGAATTGCAAGACTTATGATTCTTTATCAAGTCCTGGGGGTTTAATATGCCAAAAATGCCAAGATAGTTATGAACTCTATGGGAATTAGAAATGCAAGCAGATTCAAGATCTAATCCCTAGTAATGATGCGGCTGAGACAACTACAGAAGAGTAACTTGACTTAGACAAAAACTAAAAAACAAATGGATAAAATCCAGGGAAGGCCACTGATGATAATATCTTGGTGATCCTAATTGGCATCAGTTTAGTAGGAGTACTAGGTGGGATAGCTTTTTTTTTGGTGAACAGGAGAATAAAAGAGTAAGCAAGCAAGGCATTAATACTTCAATATGTTGAAGATGAAGAAAAAGAAGGGGAAAGAAAGTATGTAGAAGGACAACAATAGTAAATTTAATTAGATATTTAAATGAGCAGACTCTCATTAGAATTCCAAGATTCTGACTTTTCAAATGGATTAACTATGATCTATGAGAAGAAAGTATCCAGTCAAAAATTCGATTTCTTGTGAATTCTTTCAGCCTAATATTTAATCCAATCTTGAGGCATCTTGTTTGAATCAAACACAGCTCCTAAGTGAGGTGTCCTGGTCTACAAATAATAGCATGTGAAGCTTCGTTGTTAAGTTAGTTTTTGTATTAATTGTGTGCGTTAAATCTTTTCCTATGCATAGTTGTGTTTGTAATAAAGTAGACCTTGAAAAAATTAGAATAATCAGATTTATCGAATGCTTGAATAGATTGGGTGTGAAAAATTGTTTGTTGATAAAATCAAAATCCTAATAGAAAAAAAATGGCTAGGGTGTTCCTTTGTTTCTCTGTTTACAATCTTAATGCGATATTAATACTCTGATAATTATTATTTCTCATTTTGCGAGAGCATTGTCGCATTAATTCCTCTTCCAGATAAGTCTTTGATTATTGTCCTCTACTTCAATTCAAAGAATTATGACATCTTCTTAAACAGTTACCTTAACTTTTGTAGCATCCCCCAAAATTTTTCAGTGCTCTAAACAGTAGTTTCACCAAGATTCATTAAAATATTTAGATTGTTTTTAGCTAATTAGTGAATTATTCAATAAACAATCTCTAACTCCTCTTACTCATGAGCAGAAACTGACATCTATGACATCCTGCTGCTTATGTAAGATATTCATAATGAAACCTAGCTAAATGGCTTCGAAGAAAGATAGGAACCGACCGTATTCATTTAAGTACTTAGACTGATCTCTTTGATATGCTGTGGTTAAGGGAATATCTAATATCATAATATTTTGAAATATTTTTAGAAATGAAGAAACCATAAAAAAAGATATGAAACCCTTAATTAATTTAAAAAAATTTCAAGTTCAATTTAATTTATGAAATAAAATATATTGAAGAATAATTTCTCTTTTAAACGCGATATCTTTCAAATCATTAGTAATTGTTTTAGTTAATGTTATTGCTATTCTACAAGATAATAAAAATACATATTTTAAAAGAAAACTATCATAAATAATTATTAAGGAATCGATTTGATTCATTATTAATTAAATTAGTGTTATCAAGAAGAGGTTTCCAATATATTAATTGAACAATACATACAGATGTGGGCTTTGAAAATTACCTATGAAAAGAAGCGAAAGCGAAGGTTTATTTTGAGATAATTAGAAGATGGGGAAGAACCGAAGATCTATTTCAGTGTTACTGAGATTAAAAAATATATTAAATAAAAAGAAGAAAATATTGTTTTCAAAAATGATCGCTGCTAGGAGAATCGAAATTCCAATTATAAAAATATTAGCTCTCCGCTCTTAATTGTGAGTTGCTAAATGATATTGGTCCTCATGGCTGAATGAAGAATCAAAAGAACCCTAAAAATAAGACTTTAAAGATTTTTACAACTTGTATGATAGAAACAATATGAAGATGAAGCTGTAAACAGCTTACATTTAATTTTCGAATATCTAGAAGGATCATGAAAATCGTTCTTCATAATCACAATAAATTTTTATCTTAGAATCATAAGCTTTGTTTTTCTATTCAAATATTCGTGGTGGTATTTTGAAATAGTTTATTGTGTAAAATGAAACAAGATTATCAATTATCAACGAGTCTAACAAAGGGATATTTCAAAATAGTAAAAAACACACACAGTTTTCTGAAACTTTTTGGTTCTCCTTTACTAAAACAATTGGGTATATATTTACGGAATTAAATTGTATTATCATGGGGTTTCTCCATCTGCAGAGTCTTAGATCTTCAAGTTTATTCTTCGAAGTCTTAGGGCAAGGAGATTGAGTTAATCTGCCATAATTAGCCTATCAAATACCTCAGAGGGTTCCTTTGGTGAATAATTATTATATACTCTAACACCAAAGATAAATTTAGCTGATATTAGATCTCTTTCATCTTGAAGTTCTTGGAGGAAGATTTAAATGTTATTAGCCGATTTCTTAGATATTAACTCTTGCGGTTGTGATTCTTAGAGTTTCTCTTTTGTAGCTTCGTTGATCAATTAGCTTAAGATGTTAAATTGATCATAAAGGAGATTAATAGAAGTGATCTTGATTTATTCTTCATTAATCTCAAAGTCTGCTTTGGTAATTGTTTAGTAATTATTCTTCATCTCTGAGTTCAAGTGTTAGGATAAAGCATCCCTTTGCTTTTCCATGTTTTGGATGAGATTAGACAGAGAAGTAAATGTCATAGAATTCTAGTAAAACCCAAGATATGGGTCTTCATTATTATTTTCTTGGGAACGAATAGCACCCGCAAAGAAAAGCAGAATGTATCCGAAGATTAGTAGAATTAGTGTTGTCTTTGATGAATTCATATTTTGTATTCAATTTATGTTTATTGTATTATTCTTATTTCTTTTGAGGTTTAAGGTTCTGTTGCTTTAAATAGCCTTAGATAGAACAATTCTCAAGAGATAGGAAAAGTTCCATGATAAACGGGTTCTTAAAATAGACTATTACCAATGTTGCAAAACACAATGACACAATATTCGAGAGTTTGAATGAAATCACAGTTCTATTAGTTTTCGAGATTGCTTTAATTAGAACTGAGATAATTGCCTTCTTTGGGCTTAAGGAAAACAATTGTATGCTCTTTTTGGAGTACTGAGAACACACACAAAAAGCAGATCTCCAGCTGTTTGAGCCTTGTTTGTCTTCTGTTAAAAATCAAATTGATTATAAGATGCACCATCTTAATCTCAGAACAGATTAAATAAATAAGAGGATTATTTGGATAGAAAGGAATTAAATTAATGTGATGATGATATTTTAAAAGAAAAAATCGTAATAATCCTCTCATTATTTCCAATGCCATAAACGGTGAAAATATTATCAATGCCAAAGAGATAAATAATTTGAGCATGCATTATCTATTAATCCTCTGAGATCCCATCATGACTTCTTTTATTTTTAGCAAACAACAGAGCACCCCAACTCTCATGTTTCTAACAAATATTCTGAAACCAGACAACATCTGTGTAAAAACTTGTTACCTGAGTTAGGACCAAGAACCCAGCAAGAAAGAAAAAATTAAAAGAACCACCTTGGCATATTAACTACAAAAAGAGAAAGAAAACATAGAGGAAGATTAACTCTGTTCATTCCCGTTATGTTGTAGCATTTATCATTTTTATGAATAACAATCATTATTATTGATAAGTTGATAAAACATATCTAATATTAAGATAATTGAAGGTGCAATTTATGAACCATAGACTCCAGCCTTTTCAGAGCAATTCTCTTCAATCAAGAGCATTTATTATACTATGATCAACACTAGATAGTTGACTCTATTCCTCCTTGGCGAGTACTAGAAGAAGAAATGCAAAAATCATAAACTTGATCTCCCAAAAAGCTTAAAAAATACAAGACAACAATCTAAGAAAAGAATAACAGGAGAACCCACAATAAAAGAAGAGTTATCAAAGACAAAAGAATAAAAAAAGTGATGATAGGTATTAGATAAAGCATTTCATTATCAGATGAAGAAAGTAGCAAATAAAATAAAAAGTAAAGACAGTTTCATTTTCATTTAAAGGGGAGGGTTGTAAGAATAAGTATTGAAATAAGGTTGTGTAAAATAAATTGGCAACCAAAACATCTCATTTATTTATTTGATATTTTTGTAAGTTGTGAAGAGAAAATATAGTTTTAGAGCAAAACAAAACAGGAAAAACAAAATAACAGATCATCACAATTCTTCTTTTTCCAGTTTAAAAACTAATCTTAATATTTCATGTTTTATCATGGAAGTTAACCAGTTGTCTGATAGATTTATTAATTGATAGCTTGGAGTTAAAGAGTAAATAGATTAACCTCGTAAGCCAGGATTTAGCTTTCAAAAGTGTCAGAAGAATTGTTTCTGATCATTTAATTGTAAGACTCAACTTTTTTATTCCATTTTTGAGAAATATCTTCCCTTTTATTTACAAGTTCTTTGGCAAAGATTTCCTGATTTTCAGTAGATTGATGCGAGCTCTAGTAATATTAAAACCGTAAATCTCTGAAATGTTCCTCTTTAGCTTCATCGATCAGTTTATTCGTCCTTCCAATTAGATCAAAAAACCGATCCATTGTCGCAATTTTCATTTCCTTTTCTTAGATTTCTTATTTGGTCTAAGGAAATCTCTTGTAATTTAACTAAATCTCTTAATTCAACTTCTCAATGAGATCATCCCTTTGAGTTTCCATACTCTTGATGAGATGAGGCAGAGAATTAAATTGCTTCGAAGGAAAGTTCGATTCTAGAGAGGAAGAATTGTTTTCTTGGGAATTAATGAAAACAGTAAGGAAAAGAAGAAATAATCCTATAATTAGTGTTCTTTTAGGCACAATCATTTTTTTCATATTATATATTTTTTTATTATTATTTTATTGTTTTTTTGGTTTTAATAATATTATCTTTTAGGATTAAATTTCCTTTGCTTTGAAGAGCATTTTAATAGCACCATCCTAAGGAGATAGGTAAATTAGTTCTTAAAATAGACTATTACCATGATAGATATCTGCAATAACGAGCTATTGAGTTTGATTAAAATCTCAGTTCTCAAACCCCAATCTGAACTAAACCACCTTTTTTATCTTTGAGTCTACTAATAATCAAAACATAAAAAGCTATTGAGATTTTTGAGGAATGACATTCCCCACTTCCCACTTGAGAAGCTTATTTAGTCTCTGGGATCAATTCTGATTGATTCTATTTTTAGTTCCACAACTGATCACCAACAGCCCTTATTCTTGTAACCCAACAGTTCTCTCTTTCTGTGATTGCAATGAGTCCTTTAATCCAAATAATAATAGTTTCTACATTTTTCTTGTTTTATCAATGAAATCATTGTAAATTCTTGTGATCATAGATCCTTTAAAACACATTTCTTGAGGGTTCTTCTGAGTTATCATTAAAAAACCTTTTCTTTGTAATAAAAAATATTTCTAGCAAAATTGACTGAGCTCATTCCCTTTTCTAAACTACCCAACAAATGTTTGTTGACTTAAACTAACCTAACTCATTTTGAGCAAATTTTTGATGATATTTTAAAGATACTTTAATGAATCTTAAAAATTTCTCACTTTAGTTATCATTCTTTTAATTAACAAAAATTGTTCTCTTTTTTTATTATTTTTTTACTATTTCTGAAAGAGGTTAAACTGATGGTTTTATTTTTGAAGTCAAAGAATTCATTTAAGGGCAAAGTGAATTTGTATTTCTGCTAAATCTTCATTTTTGTGAGAAGCAAAACCAAACTATTAACATCAACCAAAAATAAAGTTCTTTATTCTTATTAAAACTATTCTTTTCCTTGAGAAATAAAGTTCATTTGTTGCAAAATATTTCTAGAACAAAACAAGGGAAAAGAAACTAATAAATTATCGAAAGTTTTTCCATTTCAGTTTCATAGCAAACAACAATGCTTGAATTTCATTTTCTCAGTCATGTTCTCCGTTAGCTTGATAGATTTGTGAATTAATCCTTTGGAGTTTAAGAGCAAGTAGATTAATCTCATTTGCCATGAATTAGGTTTAGAGGATCTCGCGAGAATTTCTTTCAATCTTTTTGTTATAAACATCAACATTTTGAATCAACTTTTATGAAATAGAGTCCCTTTCAGTCTCAAGTCCTTAGATGATGATTTGTTGGCTTTCGGTAGATTGAATTTAGCTCCAGCTTTATTAAAACTGGAAACCTCTAGACTTTTCTTCTGTAGCATCATTGATTAATAAAGTTGTCTTTTGAATTAGATCAGAAAAGAGCTAAATTAAAGCAATATTTTTTTCCTTATCTTAGGCCTCTTGTTGGGTCTAGGAAAATCTATTGTAATTTAATTTAATCTCTTAGTTCATCTTTTCGATTAGCCAATCTCTATGGTTTTCCATTTTCTTGAGGAGATCAGGAATAGAAGTAGATTGCTCCAAATTAGAATTTAATAATTGTGTGGAGGAATAGGTTTCTTAGGAATTAATGGAGACAGCAAGGAGAAGCAGAATGTATCTGAAGAACATCATTGGTTTTAGTGGATTCATTTTTTATTATTTGTTTTTCTGTTTATTTGTTAGATTGTTCTCTGTTTTTTATTTAATTCTTTTTAGACATCTCAATTAATTTATAAAGGATTACTTAGCTAGTACGATCCTCAAAATACAGGAAATCTAAGGGATAAAAAATCAATTCTAAAAATAGGCTATTGCCAAGTTTCTTATCCACAATAATGAACATAGGATATTTAAAAGTTAAGTTTTCAAAATTAAATCTTAAAGCACCACGTTTTTCTCTCCCAGTAAATCACCGAATCAAGACATATACTTCTATTAAATTATCTGAGGAATGCCCCTCATCCCCTAATTTTGTAGCCTATTGTTAGGTTTTGAAGAGATCTATCAAACTTGAATCTATTTTTAGATGCACAACCAATCACCAGCAGCTCTCAACTAGCTAGCAGCCATGATTCTTCTAATCCAATAGTTGTTTGCTTCTAAGATTTCAATGAAATCTTTTTATCTTCAATCAAAATCCTAACAAGAAGAATAGAAATAATTTTTCCCTAGAATTTTATTCCATGTAAACTATAATCCGTTTGGTTGAATGATATCTTTCTTTCCAAAAAAGAGTTGGCTTCTTTGCACATCTCTAAAAAAACTTTACAAAGTCTATTAAATTAAATATATTCCCTTTAGAAAGATCCATAACTAAAAGCTTCTCAAACTAAAAATAAAGCTTGGAATGCAAACGACTTTAAAAAGATTTTACGCATACACACATATTTTTCGAATTATTTAGTTTTTATTGTGTGTCTTCGACTACTAGTTGATAAATAATGGATATTAAGTTTTAGAGGTTAGATTTTTGGGTTTTTCTTTTCTAGCTTAATTGATCAGCTATTTGAAGAAGTTAAGTTGATTGATATGGATATTAAACAAAACACTCATCATTTACTCTTCATGAGCCTCTAAGATGTTATGGGATTAAGATTGAAAGGATTAACCTTTGAGTTCAAGGTTTAGAGAAGAAAATTATATAGAGCTCAAGTTGAAGGCAAGAGATTTATCTTCATTATTGGTTTCTTATGAATGAATATCGATCACAAAGAGAAGCAGAACTATATGAGGATTAGAGTTGTTTTAGCACCGTCAAATTTTATAAATTGTCAGAAATATTTTTGTTTAAAATTATTATTATTTTCTTTTGGGATTATTTTTTTTAAAAAAAGCATTCATTTTGCTAATTATATTCCATTTCTACTATTTTTAGTAAACTTATTGATTTAGTGTATTATTTTTGTTTGTTTGTTTGTCTGCTTTTTAGTAAAGAATTGGCATTCATGTTATTTCCATCTCTAATATCACATTCATTCAGAGTGAATTCGCTCAGGAGGCTTTTTGCCTTGCTTTTATTTCATTACCATCATAATTTTTATCATTTTTGAAGTACTGTGAACTTGGTTTAGTATTTTGAAATAGCATTATCAGTTAAATATTTTTATCTTTTTGCGATTTAATAAATTGAATAAATACATAATTTCCTTTCGAATAACTTTCATTTGTTTCAAAATTACTTTTAGAACACACAAAGGAAACAAATCTAAAAAAATATCAACAGTTTTCAATGCTTGAATTTCATTTTTAGCAAATAAATTCTCCAGTGATTTGGCAGATCTGAAAATTGATCCTTTAGAGTTTAAGAGTAAGCAGATTAACCTGGCTTGCAAAAAATTAGATTTCAAGATTATCAGAAGAATTTTTTGAGATCATCCCATTGTATGCAGTTATATCTTGAATCAACTTTCCTGAGATAATTTCCCTTTCAGCCTCAAGCCCTTTGATGAAGGTCTCCAGATTTTAAGTAGATTCAAAAGAAATCATGCTATTTTCAGGTTGGAAAGCTTTTAAATTTTCTTCTACAGCTTCGTTGAGCAAGAAAAGAGTTCTTTGGATTAGATCATAATAGCGATTCATGGAAGATATTTTCATTACTTTTTCTTAGACCTCTTGCTGTGTCTAAGGGGTTCTATTGTAATTTGAGTTAATCTCTTCATTTAACTTATCGTTGAGATAATCTCTTTGTTTTTCCAAACCATTGATGAGCTCTGGTAGAGTAGTATATGACCTCAAACGTAAGTTATTTTGTTGAGAGGAAGAATTAGTTTCTTGAGAAGTACTACCAACCACAATGAGGAGCAGAATGTGTCCAATTATTAGTAATCTTTTAGGTGATTTCATTTATTAATAGTTTTGTATTTATCCTATTGGAGTTTTTTATTATTTTACGATATTTTCTTTATGAGTGATGGTTCTTTTGGTTTAAAGAGTATTAGGTAGTACAATCTTGGATAAATAGAATATTTCCAGAACTTTTGGGCTCTAAAAATAGGCTAGTACAAAAAAATTATCAATAATGACAAAATTATGATTTTGAAAAACTCAGTTTTCGAGACCCAATCTAAATACACCACGCTTGTCTTCCAGTCTAGCAAGAATCCAGACTTAAATAGTTATTGAATTGTTTAAGGAATACCACTCCTCCAGTGGTTGAGTAGCCTATTTTTAGGCTTTGAGATCAATCATTCTCCACTCTATGTTAGCCCTACAACAAATCACCAGCAGTTTCCATCTTTTTTCTTGCTCAACAGTTCTTTGTTTCTGTGAATTGTCTTGGATCAAATTGATAAAATTTTCATCCATTTACATTATTTTATTAATGAAACAAATGTATCAAAGCCAGTATTTTCCTCAAGGAATCTAAGAGATCCAATATCTACTAATCTCTTCCTCAACCAGTAGATTCAATTTTTTCTTAATAACAAAGTCACATATTTCCCTGATGAATTTATTTAAATTCATTCCAAATCAACCCAATCGATAATCTCAATTTATTTTGTTAGTCTTCAATTTCTTTACTTTTTGCTCAAAATAACTCAAAATATATATATGAAGCTAAAGGATAGAAATAATTCCCTTGATATCTTTCTTTACAAAAAAGAGTTCTTTTCTTTAAAACATCTCTTGAAACTATTATTACACAATATATTCCCAAAAATGATTCCCTCTTTTCAAGAGTATTACCCAAAGCTTCTCAAACTAAAAATAAAGCTTGAAATGCAAATAGATAAGAGATTTTAAAAAACACATTTCTCATAAATACATATTTTTAGGTTTTTTCTCATTCGATTTTTCAATTCCAAACTAGTACATTAAACAAGTGAATACAAATTGAACTATCATGGGGTTTCTCCAGTAGCTTCTTCGATCTGTAACTTGATTCTTTGAAGTTTTAGTGCAAGTAGATTGAGTTGATCTATCATAATTAGTTTATCAAAGAAATCAGAGGAATTCTTTTAGGAGAAATTATTAAATGTTCTAACACTGAAGATTAATTTATTTGAAATAATATCTCTTTCATCTTTGAGTTCTTCAAGGAAGTTTTCATTCCTATCAGTAGATTTTGTGGATATCGAGGCTTGTGACTGAGATTCTTTGAGTTGCTCTTGTTTAGATTCATTGATCAGCTATTAGAGGGTGTTTAGCTGATGGGTAAGGAGATTAATAGAAGAGATCATCATTTAGTCTCTATGAGTCTCTAACTCGGTGTTGTGGGATTCAGAGTGAAAAGATTAATTCTCTGAGTCTAATCGTTATTAAATAGCTTCCCTTTACGTTTCCATGTTCTTGATGAGGATAGGTAAAGAATTAAATTTTTTAGAACTCAAGCTAAATGCAAGAGATATTTCTTCATCATTGGTTTCTTAGGAATGAATAGTGACCATGAGGAGAAGCAAAATCCATCCGAAGATTAGTGTTATTTTAGGCATATCCATATTTAGTTTTGTTTTGTTGTATTTATTGTTTTAAAAATGTATTCTTTTTGGTTTAAGGTTATTTTTTATTTGATAGAATAATTAGATAGTACCCTCCTCAAGATTGGAAAAGTTTCAAAACAAATCGGCTCTTAAAATAGGCTATTACCTAGATAAAGGTCAGGCAGGAATGACGAGCTATTGAGTTTGATTAAAATCTCAACTCTAATAAATAATCATTTATCTTAATCTAAACCAACAATTCCAAGGCCATAAAAGGCTACTGTATTTAAGATGTCTAAGAAAGTTTGGATGATTATTTCATCTGAAATTAATAATGTTTTCTTCTATTTTTAGCACCATAACAGATCCTCACCAGTAGATTCCTTTAAGCTATCTACACAATTCCTTGACCTCGGTTTGTTAATAACACACAACTATCATTTTTCAAAATATTCTTCTCAACTTTAAAGTAAAGAGTCTCTGTTTCATAATTAATAATGGCTCTTAACGTCTCTACATTACTACAAATTTAGGATAGCAAATTTCAAATATTTTCGAATAAAAAATTGTGTAAAAAAATATCAAAATATCAAAAACAAGATTAATAACTAGTGAAACATTAACTGTTTAAAAATGTTCCTTTTAGGATTTATTTGTTATTGCTAATAAAAGAATTAGATAGTTCCATCCTTAAAAATATGAATATTTCCTGGTTATTAAGTTCTTACAATAGGCTAAAACTGTAAAATTATTCCAATGACGCTCTATTGATTTATTAAAACCACAGTTCTCGACACCCTAAACTCCAATCTGAAATTAATCCTACTGTTTATCTTTTCCAATCTACCCAGAATTATTAATAAAAAGCTATTTTCTTTGATCTAATACCTACCCTTGTTTGTATGCCTATTTTTAATCACTAATATGAATTAAGATGTCCTCTATTATTAGCTAAGCAACATATCTTCAACAGGTTCCAATTAGCAAACTATCCTAACTCAACAGTTCTTGATGTAATTCCAAAGACTTCTCTGATGCATTTCAGTTGAGTATTATTTATGAATCACATTTTCTTATTAAAAAAGTACATTAATTGTTTTGTCATTAAACTTCAAATAACTGAAACCAAATAAAAGAATAAGAATATTTTCCTTTTTCTCAGAGCTTTTAGGATTGAATTTTATCTCAAAGACAGTACAGTTCTTTTAAGCTTTTTAAAAATTTACTCAAATGGATGACAAGTGCTTGAATAAGTTCCTAAAAATTAATTCTCAAAAGAATAATAAATAAATAAATATTTTAAATGAGAAAATCCTATTGTTGAGTAAAATAATGATTAGTTTCTTGTTGAAACTGAAGAATAATTAAGTGAATTCAAAGAGATAATTGTATTTGTAATATTTCTCTTGATGAATTATAGAGTGTCTCCTGAAGCAGATCAACACTGAAAAGTACATTAGCCAAGAGAGACTAGAAAACAAAAATATTTGTTTGATTTTTGAAGTAATGTAACATCACATAAATTTAAGTTTTACAAGATTATTGTATTTTGTATGTGAATTATTGATGTAAATATAATTGGTATTATCACAGGGTTTCTCTAGCTATCTCTTATATTAACAAGTTGATCCTTCGAATTCTCAGTGCCAATAAATTGAGATTAAAAACCATAATTTGATTTTCAAAGAAATTCTAGGGATTCTTCTATGAAACGACGTTATATGATTTAACACCTTAGATTAATTTATTTGACTTGATGTCTTTTTCTTCTTCGAGACTTTTGAGTAAGAATTCAATTTGCAATGTAGATTTTGTGGATATCAAGTCTTGTTGCTGAGACTCTTTGAGTTTCTCTTCAATAGCTTCGTTGATCAGTTTGTTGATGATTTTAAGTTAATCGGTAAGGAGATTAATTTAAAAGATCTTCCTTAGTTTTTATTATTATTCTGAGTTATTTTTAAGGAATGTATCATCATCTGAGTTCACTTCTTAGTTTAATTGTTCTGAAAGAACATCTCTTTGCTTTTCCATATTCTTGATAAGATCAGGCAGAGAAGAAAATTTCAAAGAATTTTAGTCAAATCCAAGAGAAGATTCTTCGTTGTTTTCTTGGCAATGAATAGCTGCTACAAGGAAAAGCAGACAGAGGATTAGTAAGCTGTATGGAGTAGCCATTAAGTATTTTCGTGTTGTGTTTAATTTCTGTATTTAATTTTTGTTTCTGTTGTTGTTGTTTTATCACAACTTTTGACATTAAGGCTCCTTGCTTTAAAAAACATCAATTAGAACCATCTTCATGAGATAGGAATAGTTCCTGAGAAAAGAAATTCTTAAAATAGACTAGAATAAAAAAATAAATATCTCTAATAATGAGTTATTGAATTTTATTAAAACAGTCTACAAGATGACTTTCAAATAAAAATTTAAAGACAAAGGTAATCAGAAGTTTGCCAATATCAGAACAGTTAATAGAACAAAGCTGTCTTCAGTGGTTTGGGTGCTTTGTGCTCTCCTGAAAAATAAAAACAATAGCAGAGATTTATGTTCATGTTTTCAAGAGCAGAATTATCAAACAATTGTCTAAAAAAGTAGGAAGATAAGAAAATGAATAGCTCCCAATTATCTAACAAGAATTTTAAAAGGGATGAAAAAGAACTAATTAATAGCAATGAGGATATCTTTTAAATCCAAATTAAAAAAATCAATCGATTTATCCTTTTGTTATTATTTTAATTTCTAAAAAACTATTGCATTTTGCAAAGACACCATTTTAATAGATTAATTCAATTAACGTAACAATAAAAATTCTACATACCCAAATTTTAAGATGAAATTATTGTAGCATTTATCTATTTTCTGAATCTCGATGGATTGATAAAAATGGCAAATCATATTATTTTTTGTTGAATCTGTTGTGAGATTAAGGTTCATTAATGGTTTAAGGAGATTCTGTAGTACCGTCCTCAAAACATAGAAAAATTCTGGAACTATTATGTTCTTAAAATAAACTATTACCAAGATGTATTTATACAATGACAAGCTATTGTATTTGATTAAAATCACTATCCTCAAGATTCAATCTAAATAATAAACCTACTTAGTTATCTTTCAGTCTACCCAGATTCAAGACATAAAAAAGCTTCTGTATTTCTTCGAATACCTATTTTTAGACTCTGATGAGATCAATCATGTTTGACTCTATTTTTAGCTACATAAACAATCATCATTAGCTTCCAACTATCAAAATGCTCTGATTCTTCTAACTCAACACTGATTTGTCTTCATGATTCCAATGAATTTTTTGATCCCAATGATAAAAGTTTTTTTATTTGCTTTCTCTACCAATGAAAACTCTGTAAAACAATAATTGTGGTCATAATAGCATTAATGTCTTTTTTTTGAGGGTTCTTTTGAGCCATAATAAGTTAGCCGAGAATACCATATCCATAAAAGGATAAATGATAACATGGGATGCATTGAAAATCAGCTTATATTATGATTCCCATTTTGTTTTTAAAAAATACATTAATTCAATTACATTTAGCTTACAATAACTTAAGCCAAGCTAAAGAATAGGAATTGCTCTCTTTCTCTAAACTAACAAACAGAAATTTACTTGCTAAGAAGTTTTTTTCTTTTAAAAAAGAGATCATTTATTTTTAACTTGTTCCTTTTGACATTCAGTGCGGATTAACTAATTACTACATGTCTAAGTTTTTTCTTCTTCTTTTTCTAAGCAATAGAGATAAATAATAGCCTATTTATTTGATAGTTTAACTAATATGGAATATTATTAGGTTTTTTTTTTTTTTTTGGAGACTCTAAAGGAAACATGAATCTCATAAAAAACTACTCAAGAAATCCCATGGATTGGAGAGGAAATATTGATCTAATTATTCTAAGCTACTCTAACAAATGGAGCTATTAATAGATTTTAAACTCATTTTATCAATACAAAATCAATAAGAAAGGAAACTAGCTGATAAAGTGAATAGTAAAGGGAGAAAAAAATATAATGTAAATAAACAAAAAGAAAAATAAGGAAAAAGAAGATCTCTTTGAAAAAATGATAGGTTCCTCTTTAGTTTGAAAGGAAGATAAACTATCTTTGGAAAGTACATTAAAACAAAAGCAGTGAAGTTAAAGATAAAGGTTATTTTTATTATTATTCCTAGAGGGTGCAGCAGGTTAGGATACTGTTGTACAATTTAATAATAAATCAAGGACATATTCCTCTACATCTCCCCCCATTCAAGCTTAGAAAGTAATAATATTATTGTCTGCAAGTTTTACAAACATAAATCAGGCACACATTTCTCCAAATATTGTTCATTATTTTTTATGATAACAATATGAATACCTGTGGATTTTTATTATATTATCATGGAGTTTCACCTGCGATATCTTTGGCATCTTAGATTTATTAGTTGATTCTTTGAAGTCTCAGTGCAAGTAGATTGAGTTAATTTGCCATAATTAGCTTTTGGTAACATTTGGAGGGATTTTTCTGAGAAAAATTATTAAATGTCTTAACACTTTAGATTAGTTAATGTGATGTAAGATTACTTTCTTCTTCAAGTTCTTTGATGAAATGGTCTTTTTCAGTTGGTTTTAAATCTTGTGGCTGAGATTCTTTTTCTTATTTGAGTTTTTCTTCTCTAGCTTCGATTATTAGTTAAGTTAAGATGTTAAATTGTTCAGAAAGGAGATTAATTTAATAGATCTTCCTTTACTCTTCAATAATTTCTTCTTCAGTTTTGGGTTTATTATTATCATTGAAAACAGTAATCTAAGAGTTGATGTGCTAAGAGAGAGTTATCCTTTAAGTTTCCATATTATTGATGAGATCAGGTAGAGAAGTAAATTTCATGTAATTTTAGTCGAGCCCAAGAAATGGACCTTCTTAACTGTTTTCTTAGGAATTAATAGCGACTGTTAGGATAAGCAGAATGTATCCTAGGATTAGAGTTGTTTTTGATGGATTCATATTTTGTTTTATTATTGGGTTTTAGTTAAGTATTTGTTGTTCTAAAATTTTATGTTTTGGAGATTAATGTTCTGTCGATTTAAAGAGCATTTCAATTGTACTATCCTCAAAAAATAGGAATAATTAAGGCCAATAAATGGGTTCTTAAAATAGACTAATACAAAGATAAATATCCGCAATGGCATGACGTGCTATTGAATTTGATCAAAAGTTCAGTTCTAATAATTTTCGAGATTGCTTAAAAATAGAACTGAGAGATTTGCTTTTTTTAGACTAAATAGAAGGAACAGATAATTTGTTTGAGGTAATTAGTTGAACAAAACCAATCTTTTAATAAATAATAATAATAAGAAAGTAATAATAATATTGTCCGCAACTTTTACAAACATAAATCACTCACACATTTCTCAAGAAATAACAACATTCATACCTGTGGATTTTTCTAATATTATCATGGAGTTTCATCTGCGGCATCCTAGATTTATTAGTTGATTTTTTGTAGTCTCAGTGCAATTAAATTGAGTTAATTTGCCATAATTAGCTTTTGAAAATAGTCGGAGGGATTCTTCTGATGAAAGTTATTAAATGCCCTAACACCTTAGATTAATTAATCTGATTATTTTTCTCTTTTTTCTTTGAGTTCTTTTAGAAAATTGTTTTTTTAAGTTGTTTTTATTGATGTTAAATCTTGTGGCTGAGATTCTTCTTCTTCTTTGAGTTTTTCTTCTCTAGCTTCGATTATCAGTTACGTTAGGATGTTAAATTGTTCAGAAAGGAGATTAACTGAAGATATCTTCCTTTATTCTTCATTAATTTATTCTTCAATGTTAGATTTATTATCATTGAAAATATTAATCTCAGAGAAAATGTGCTAAGAGAGAGAAACTCGTTAAGCTTCCATATTATTGATGAGATCAGGTAAAGAAGCAAATTTCATAGAATTTTAGTCGAACCCAAGAGATGGATCTTCTTTACTGTCTTCTTGGGCATTAATAGCGACTGTTAGGAGAAGGAGAATGTATCCGAGGATTAGGAATGTTTTTGGTGGATTCATATTTATTTTTTTTTGAAGAATTTATTATTCTAAAATTTTATCTTTTGTGGATTAATGTTCGAGCGATTTAAATAGCATTACAATCGTATTATCCTCCAAAATTAGGAATAGTTAAGGGTAATAAATGAGTTCTTAAAATAGACTATTACAAAGATAGGTATCCGCAATGACGTGCTATTAAATTTGATCAAAAGTTCAGTTCTAATCATTTTCGAGATTGCTTAAAATTAGAACTGAGAGACTTCCTTTCTTTAGACTAAATGGAAGGAACAGATAATTAGTTTGAGGTAATTATTGAACAAAGCCAATCTTTTTAAAAATAATTTATAAAATGTACCTCCAAAAAGTGTAGCTATCTTTTTTTTAAAGGACTACCAAACAAATAACTTCGTTATGGTGCTTCTTGATGCACCACACTAATGTTTAATTTTTAAGTGGTTTTTTACCCTATCTGATTTAATATCCTTCTTTTCACTAACTTCTCATAGTACCAATCTAAACAAATTATTATTTTCCCTACCCTTAGATTGTTTTCTTTTCTTCTTCTTTTTGACTATCAAACTAAACTGATATGTCTATTTCTATTATTTGCTGTCTAACAAGAAATATTAAACAATAAATATGCTGTCTTAACACTACAATGAATAATACTTCAAATACATTCACAATTACTAATATTGAATTCTGCCAATCATCATATGTTAATTAATAACTTCTCTTTCACTCTCTCTCTTTTCCTATTTTTCAGAATGGTTTGCTACAGAATTTGCTCGCTTCTGAATTATTCGAAATACTATTAAAGCTATTTCCAGAAAGTAACTTTGTCTTCGATCTTGTATGTGCAGCTACTGCTGAAGAATCCTTTACTGAATAACAGACACCTGATATTCCTGTTCCTGCAGCTTTGTCGTACATGTAATATTTGCTGAGAAAACTATCATTTTAGCTATTTTCATCAGAGAATCTCTCAGAACTGCAAGGGATTGTCATAGTACTGCTTGTTGATAGATGTCTAGATTTACCGTTAATTCTAGGAGCCAATTTTCCCACTCCTCTTGCTGTACCTGTAGCTATTCCAGAACCTGTCATCTTCTTGTCCTTCGTCTCAACTGAAGCAATGTTTTTTTAATTCCTTTATCTGTAGTTATTGGACATGATCTCAGAGAGTCTCCCTCTCAATCTTTCTTCTTTACATAACAAAAGCAAGCGTTTCTTTTCCTCCTCGCTCTTCCACGCCAATACAGCATCATAATTAGACTTATCATTATTCTTGTGATTAGCTTGAGATGGAATGAATATGAGAAGTGGCTTATTCGTTTTATCATCCAAAGGGTATCTTTCTTGATTGCTGTTATGGGTCATCACTGATTCAGGTTTATTGCTGTTTGCTTGAAGCCTATGAGCATTACTTAGATTGTTAGAACTTTTTGTTGAATTATTGAACCCAGATGAGGAAACGTCTATTTTTCTCTAATTTTTATCTCCCTAAAGTTCTACTGTTTTAAGATTGTTCTCCATTGGCTTCTTTTGATTGAGCTAACTAAATAGCTGTTTAGCATTCCCAGCCTTCTCTGCCCTGAATTATGATTCTTAAAACATCTAGTAGCATTGAAGAGCGAATAAAACAGCGATCAATCCTAGTGAGACCACCATCCCATATGAGATGCTCACATTTCCACTGAAGAAGCTACCAAGAGCACTCATGGACTAATGACGATAAACTTTTTCATTGAGAATGTGTCTCTAACGCCGTAATGTATAGAGCGTGTGTGTCTCAGTAGTCAATTAAGCTCTAAAAGAATTTGCAGAAAGTACATCGCTGGAGATTTCCTATGCTATCCAAAGTCTTTCACCTATGCTGATGATAACAGTAATAAATAGCAAGATCCATTTGAGGATGTTCATCAAAGTAAAGTGAAGGTTTTATGAAGATGATGATCTAAGATGTGAAATACTACTGCTGCTGCAATCAATACAACGTGTCCTATAAAATCTACATTATTTTCTCATTGCAATGAGTCTTAATATGTGTTTATTCATCTTCCTGCGATCATCCATGGTAAGACTATGAACTCCTACACTAGCTGAGCGCAATTAGCACAAACGTCTCAGTTTCCTCTACCTCATATTTCTCTTCCAATCTTGTGTGTACTGATTCACTGAGACTCTAATTCTAGTCTGTTTCCTTCAATTCTTTTTATTATTAACTCCTTATGAATATTTTTTGTTGGAAAATTATTTTAAAAAGTTTAATAACTTATCTCTTAGTTCCCTCCCTCGCTTTCCATCAGGCACACCACATTTTTTGGTGGAATTTGAAATTCCAAACAATTCGCCCACCAAAAACAAACGATCAATTAATTGACCACACAAATCCAAATCAAATTCCAAAACACCTAAAGTCATCCGATTATGCCCCTTTCCAATGAATCTTCAATATTTAAATTTTTCAATCCTTTCTTAAATCCTGTTTGAAATCTAGAAAACTTAAAAAATAAATATTTATTTTCCTCTCTTCTCATCCTGTCATTAGTCATTCATTAATTCCTCATTATCCTGGCTAATTCTTGACGATATAATTATCTAGACACTTCGATAGATAATCCGTGAAGTTTATAAACACCTTGAGATAATTTGTTGTCTGTGTGGTTTGGTTTTTTCCTTAGATATTGAGTGCTAGCTTGACTTTCTCAAAATCATACAGGAAATCATCTTTTCCTATGAAATGATCATACCTGTAGCGATTAGAGATTTAGAATGTCAGCCATATCTGGTAGTACACTGCTCTCACACAATCACTAATGGTAATGCTCTTAGAATGCAAGTAATTCTGCAACAACAAAAAAACAATAGAGAGATAATATTTATCTCAAAAATTGAGGAAGTCTACAGCGCAGTTTATTATTTACATCTAGATCGTATCTGTTGTGTATGTTTTGCGTGTATGCGATGAGTTCGTTCCCTCTTCTAAAAAGTTCAGGCGTTATCACAGGAGCACGTAAGATCTTCTCGAAAAGAGGGTTATCTGCGATATCCAGTCTTTCGCGGGAGAAGGAGTTTTTCTCAAAAGATTGTTTCCCGTTCTTGTCGATGTAGTAGACCATACCCTTGAAGAATAGATAAAATAGAAAGGGTTAAGAAGTTATTGTGTGGACTCCTTTTGGGGGAGTAATATAAATCTGTTTGGTTTAAATTGGCATACTGCTTCGCCATCCCATTGGTAATGCGTGAATGTAGTTGATTTGCCTCTTGCTAAGCTACACAGAAGATCAAATAAAAAGACAAAAGCAATCAGTTTATATCCTATTCATATGAGAGTGACTTCTTTGCTTGTTGTTTCAATACCGTGACATTTCCCAGTAGACTGCATGTTCTCTTCGTGATTTGTAGATGAATGAAGGGATGAGGATGTTAATCTGTGGCCTTTAATCGAATTCCTGAAGATAAAAATAGAAAAAACAGTTCATTTGTATTGATCCAAGAAGAGCAAATAAGGCCCTTAGTTGTTCATTACAAACTGTATTTATTGTTTAAGCCAGAAGCATCCAAAGAAAGTAGCACCGAATCCTATGACCTTTGGATAGAAGTTATATGAACGCTCAGAATGTCTAAAAGCAAAATACAACCAAAGAGAATATCAGCAACAAGAACAACAACAACAATAGCTGTTGATTTTATTTGTTGCAGATAGAAGCAAGTGTGATATGTACTTGGTCTCAAAGATACCTCGAATGCCTTTCAAGAAGAGCAGAAACAGTTCGTTTCTGACAAATAAGTATAAACTTGGTTTCTTAGCCATAAGAGAGTATTGTTAGATTTCAGGTTTTAAGTTTTAAGTTTTTAACAGGATTAATTAAATTAGATTTTGATGTAAAAATTACTTGGGGGGGGGGGGGGGGAGGAAATTTAAAGAAAAAAAAAAAAGAGAGATAAATGAAATTTATTTTATGTTATATTTGAACAACATAAATATTAAGAAGAATAGCCATTGAAAAAGTTATAAATATTAATTAGACAAATACATTAGCTCGAAGTTAAGAGAATTTATACCAAAATTAAATGAAGAAAACAAGAGGATGAGTGAGCTCAGCCAAGCACACTAGACTACTAGACTGTAGTTATGCTTCTGAAATGGTTAAAATGTACAAAATTGAGAAACCAACAAAAATAGGTTTCTTCTTCTAAGAGATGTACTTGAAATGCTACACTTAGCTAGATATCTTGGAGGTATCCTTTAGTTTAACAATCCCTTGTGTCATAGGATGATCTGCGTATCGTATTTAGAGGTGTAAAATTAAAATGTCGTGTACTTGGTCTTGAATCGCTGAGTAATGCAGTACACATTATACTTGTCACTGTGTCTCAGTGTATCAATCCCTACGTGATTACTTTAAGCAACATAATTGAAAAGTCATCAAGAAAAATGCAATAGAAATATGTTAAATATTTTTGAAAAAATGATGGGAAATCTAAATAATAAAATTAGACAGTTATTATGCTTAATGTCTTACAGTGTGACGTGATCAACAGGTGTAAGCGCATGGCCAGACTGAAACACGTGCATAAGTACCTCAGCATCATCTCCAGCAGTGTTAAGTAGAGTCGCAGTGTTGTTATTGTTATTGCTGATATTTTAAAATCCATTGGGATGATCTTGTTCTTCATCGATGGCATGGTCATTGCTAATCGTAGCGAAGACTGATTTATAGTTAGACGGTGCATGCGGTTCTTTCATTCGCTGAATGGATATGTTTTTCGCATTCCTTATCTTAATCGTTGGTACCTCCAGAAGATGCGGTGGTAGCAATGGTGCAGCCTCCTTGAATGCAGAGTCGAAATTCGTTTGGTTCTGCTGCAAAATATGTGCCCGAATGAGCAAGGAAGATTTATCGAATCCGCTGTGGTTAGCAGAGAGACTCTGCGATTATTATTGTAGCTATGATTATTATTGAGCCACAGCACGGAGATACATAGCTTGCATTGCAGTCAGGTTATTAGAAACTGGTGTTGCATTAATATTTGTGCTGGCTACTTATTATTAGGATGCTGAAGGATGCGTATCTGAAGGAATACTTCTGGATGTTGCTGTCTCTGAAATAGAATTGCTAGTGTTGTTTTGATGGTGATGATGCTGATGATTATGTGGCGATGCCACTTGATTCTCAGATGGAAGAATAAAAGAAGATACTGGAAGAACTGGAGAAGATGCTTGCTACTAGAACTATGAGTGATTCAGTAGATTCATTTACTGTTGTTATTACCACTGATGCTATTGCAACATTCGTTCATAGGATTACTGCACTAACTAAGGGTTCATTTAAAACTATTAAAGTAACTGCTATGTATTCATCCCTGTGTTGTTATTGTTACTGCCATTAGCTTATTGCGACTACTACATTGCAGCAGCATAGTTGAAAAATTGCTATTACTACTGTTGTTATTATTATTGCTGTAAGGACATTAAATGAGCTGGGTTATTATAATTCGCATATTATTACTATTGCTATTAACTATTATGTGCATTCTCAAAGAACTACTGCTACTGTTACTAAGAGAGCTACGCATATATCAGCTGCTACTGCGGTGTGAGTGCGATCAGTTATTGCTATTGCTGTTATGAATCACCACTACTACTTCCTACTGCTGCAGCTGTTGTATTTGTACCTGCTCTGCCTTACTATTAACTGATGATGCTGCTACTGTTCTATTATTGCATGAATCCAATAGAATTATTCTAAGAACCCATGAGAAACCTTGCTGAGTTAACATTTCTTCCGATTAATGACAAACTCCGCTCGATATTGGTTGTGTCGATAATGTTATTCATATTTCCATTCTCATCTTTGCAGGTTGGATCGTCTGTCGAGAATCGCCATTAACCATCGACAATGTACTTGTATTGAAAAACACCTGGACTAAGTTTCTGAAAGGGAAAGAAGAAGAAGAAAAGAGTAATGGGGAATAAGTTAAAATGCTTAATACAAGGAATTGTAAATTAATCAAAGAGCTTGTTGTTGGAGATTGAAATACTACTATTAACAAATCACAAAATATATCTTAAATTAATTATTCCAATAGATTTATCTTAACATTCGTCATATGTGTGCTCAAATTACTCGAACATTTTTACCAGTATAATCTCGAAGCAGTTGTTTTCCATTTTCTTGAGGGGAATCGGGTTCTCCCAGTTATTGAAGGTTCCTGTGAGTTCAACAGTATTCGCCCCGAATGTCCACTGGAACA
>Ga0302271_10000156_pt1 | contig 60780 bp, 47 predicted proteins | sample III_Bog_N1_1_FD_198767 | JGI IMG/M metagenome (GOLD analysis project Ga0302271, IMG submission 198767) | Peat permafrost microbial communities from Stordalen Mire near Abisko, Sweden - III_Bog_N1_1 | ecosystem: Environmental > Terrestrial > Soil > Wetlands > Peat | place: Sweden: Abisko...
ACCCCCCCCCCCCCCCCCCCCCCCCCCCCCCCCCCCCGGCCCCCCCCCCCGTTCAACGGCAAATTTGATTTGGATTCCAATCACCTGCTATCATTTATCAAGAGAAACAACAAGGGGGTTGCTAGACTGGGGGGAAAGGGAGAGAATCAAAGAAAATTTAAAGGAATCAATTTGATTAATTAATACCAAAATGAATTGATTTTTTTATTTTACACACAAAATACATAACATAACTGCTTCTTTAAGGTTGATTAGTATTAGCTATTCATTTTCCAGCTTAGTTAAGCTAATAATTGGAAATTAACACAATTTTACCTATATTATTAATGATTAAACAATGGCTATTCTTCTAATGTTGCTTATCCTGTTACTAAAGCTACTCCTTCATTTCATCCTCCTCCTAATTCTCTCTATCTTTCTCTCCTTGTTTCCCTTTCAGTTAAAATACGAGCAAGTACTTTTATCGATCGTGAAATATTGCACTTTGGAGTGTGTGAGTGGTTAAGTCATGATTTGCAATATCGTGTGTCCGTTTGTGGGATCCGGCTTGGATGCTATTTTATAGTAATTGCAAAATCTACTTTTAAGATCATAGTGTGGCAGTAGCACATCGAAAAATACACAGTCACTCATCGCTTCGATGCTATGTAAGTTCGAATGCTCTGGGTCAAGATCATCGATCCAACCTTCTCCGAGGATCTCCTCACTAGTTAAGATACTATTCACTGTGCTTAATTCTCCCAAGACATTGCGCTCTCCTTCGATAGTCTAAAGGAGTTACTTCTGTTCTTGAACTTATTGCTGCTACAGCTATGGTTGTTCTTGTATTTTCTTTGTAAGTATTGCTTATTGTTATTCGATCAATTGTAGTTGCTGTAATTGCAGTTAATATTGTTGCTATCTATGCAGCAATCCTTAGAGTCTAGCTGAGTGCTAAGGGAAACTGAATTATACTTGTCTGTCCTGCAGCGAAAAGCTCTATCTTTTCACATTTCCCATGAGAATCTTGGAGAATACGAACATATTTGGGTGATCATGTAGAGGAAGCTATCCGCCCTTGGGAATGAAGAATAATCCAAAGGAGAATCGCTCATCGGGCTCTGAATGGATGTTTGCGTAGGAAATCGTCTCTGTATCGCTGAATAGTATCGAATGAGCTTCTTTGGTGTCACTTATCCCGAAATCTTCTTTGCGGACTCCCTGGATAACGTCTCTTAGTTTATGAAGACTTCCTTTGCTGGCAACTTAGCTTTTATTGTCACCGGAGGATAAGTAATCAGCGTAGATTTCATTCGCTGCCTCGAGCATACTCCGGTACATGATGAGATACACACTACAACGACACTACTCTAAAAAATATAAAAATAGAAATAAATATCTCTCTCTCTCTCTCTGTTTGGTGAATATATCAATATCAAACTAGCAATATTTTGTGTACTCTTGATCTCTGAGTCTCTGTCACTCTTTTTCTATTGTTCCTTCTCCTCCCCAGGAATCCAAGCTAAGATTTTAAATTAAGCTCTTGATTGCATTTAGATTATCAATCTAGAGCGTGAACAGAGGATCTGCTATTTTATTATTTAATCCAGGAATCATAAGAACCTGTGAGCTAAATTTGTTTACTCGTGTTCTTCTTTAATCTTTTTAATGATAATCATGATCTTAACACTAATTTTCATATTGACATGCGAGTTTCATTAGTTTATTCAAGACTTTTTATTATTTTCATGAACAAGATGAAAAAAGATGAATTTAAGGAAATTTACAACAAAAAGTAATACAAATACAATTGAAAGATGAAGATATTTATTTGTTTCTATGTTCTTATCAAGAAGGATAGTTGAAAGCGACCTTCATATCATATTATTTCCAACACAAAATCATAATTTAACCAATATTCACAAGTTAAAATTCTAAATATTAAGATAAGCATTATTCTAACTTCAAATCCATCTGAACTACCACACATACATGCACACACACATTAAGCCCTTCCACACAGATAAATCCTACTCATTTATGAATCGCAATGAACGAAGTGAGTTCAGTAATTTTATAGAATGTCTCTTCTGTGATTTAGAACTCCACAAGGAACTAATCTAGCGGTGCATTCTATCTCACTAACCGATTGAATTCCCTGTTGGCATACATAATCACTTCCCGTGGTGGAGTAAAAAGTCGAGAATTCATCGAACTAGTCGGATTCATATTGCTGCTGTTTCTCTTCGTGTTGAATAGCTACGGCACTAAGTTAATATTCGTTTCATTGAAGAACTCTATTTCATTGCTGAGCAAGCAGTATTTGTGTACGCGTTCCACAAATTCATAGATTATGCCAAACTGAATGAACTGCACGAGATTTATCTTATCGAATTTGTCCTTGTTCTCGATTACCACATCTAATATCGCCTTTTGTCGGCATAGTTGCAAGTACAAATATACAATCTCCTTTGCATGCAGCTTCTTATCAGTCGAAGCGGATATGTACTTCGCGCAGGAGCTCTGTAACGCAGGATTTCTCATGAACTCATGGATCCCATGCGTGACTTGATAGTGATTCGTTAGTCTGAAAATATCTACGAATTTTATGACTCTGTGCATGTAGAGATTTCGCAAGCAACTCTCCAGCTTATCGGGGTCTTTCCCGAGATCGCGACTTATTTTTTTCACACATTTCTCGCCGTTGATTTCCTTGTAGACACGGTAGAGCTCAGAATCATATTATTCTAAGATATCGTCGAACGCCTTTGTAGCTGTAATTTAGGTGAGAAATGAAGCAAAGAATTGGATAAATAAAGAGACAAACAAAGGTATGATAGTATTTATCTCCTTTACACAACAAAGATATTGGCACCATGTAGTCCTTAATGTCGAGAACACCTTCATCTGAAGACTATGGTTTGATGGACTCGATATACTTCACGAATATGTATTGGTCTTCGTTGTATTCCATAAGACATTCTTTTTCTTCGTTGAGAGATTTATAGAGATTTGTTATTTTCTCAGAGATTACTTCCTTCACGTTCTTGTAGATGTAATGCGTCTCAATCTGAAAGAAGAAGAAGAATCAACACAAATAGGAGAGTCAAAGAAGCAATAAGTTGTATGATATTCTCTTTGAGGATTTGTGGTGTCTCACTAAATCTGCTGTTATTATTGTTGTTGATCTGCAATCTTTCTGATTATTTATTTGCATTTTGTAAATCTCTTACCTCTAGTGCAGTGAAGAATAATGCCAACTTCCTGACTGTTTCTTAGTACCAAAATTTTCTGAGAAGATACTAGTCCTTTCGGACCATTATGCAGACACTGAATATGAAAATGCTCCTGTTGTAGATCTCTACCTATTCATAACAAAAGTGGTTGCTTTATCGCAGTCAAGAATAGCAGTATCATCAACTTAATAATTATAATTATTGTCCTTACATTTTCTTTGTTTCTGAGCAGCACAGGTAATCCAAGTACATAGTGATCCTTCCGAAATTCACTTTTACCCCAGAAACAACAATCATTTATTAGAGATATGATCGCAACGTATTATCTCACAAATATATTTCAAAAACTGTCTCCTTTTTTAATGCTTTCGTTCATTTTCTCTTCCAACCCTTTGCGCTTAAATATCATACATAATGATGAGCTTCCCGCATAGTTCTTCTTTTGGTATCATGAAATCTTAGATCTAATCGAAATCCTTCTTCAGCTCATCTCTAAACAAATCAATCAATCCAAAATAACGCTTCATAGTTATTCACCACAGAACAAAACGAACGAACATCCATTTATTATTCAGCTTTTTTTTCTTTTACTCAGGATAACAAAATATTATGGTATTTCCAACTGTTTCGTGGAATTCGCATAGGAAAATTGCTTCTGCTATCTGCGGACGCGTTTGCTCCAAGATTTGCTGCAGCTGATCATGTCCTTCCATGTTTAGTGCGTGACTGTACTCCAGATGACTAAATGAAAAATAAGCTAATTTTGTGGTGGTAGATATGTATATTTCTGATATTTTTCTGAATAATTAATAAATTAATTTGTAGAATGACCTAAACACTGCTAGAGGAGGGATTATAAGGCTAAAGACATTGGATTTAATTTTATGTAAAAATATCTTCAAATATCAAATGGATTGATCTATTTTAGATAGGTACAAGAATGCATAGGAAATGTATTATGTTCTAAGATGAAATATCAAGTTAAAACTATTTAATAGTTAAAAAGTTGTTTTAAGATATTACAAAACACAATAAGTAGAAACTAAATTTCTTGGATACATATATATCCTATCGTAATCTCTATTGGGTGTCTCTCTCATTCTTTCCTTCTTTCTCTCTCTGCGCATATCTCCTCAATTCAAAAGAGGATCTTCAGACACATCCAGCACATTTTTATGTGATTTTTCAATCGTTCTGCGTTCCATGTAGACATCGTTTCTTTTCCCTGATCTTCCACTTCCTTTAACGATTGCTTTTTTTAGATCCTATTCGGAGTTCGTGCGATCATCCCACATGTAATTCAGCTTCTATCTAAGCTTTCCATAGCTCTTATCGATGACTTTCACTGAAGTCAACAATGGCGAATTCTACTTCACATGCATGAATACTTCTGCGCCACAGAATCTAAACACAACATCGAATCCTGCCATAAGAGAATTGTTTTTATATCTTGCCGTGCACATCCCTGTCAAGGTGTTTCCATATCCTTCAGAGATGGATTTCAAGAAATGGAACTGAATAATATCGCCAGCTCGGAAATCAGGAATTTAAAATTCTCTAGTACGCTCAATCGCTAGTTTCTCTCGTCTCTCGATGTCGTTGATGAGTGCATCACCTTAGAGCTTCGTTGGACGAGGATACACTGGAGGCCAGGTATATGTAGGATCATCCCATTTGAGTTATTTTGGCTTACGAGAAGCATGGAATTTATTCGGTCTTGGAGTGTATTCGTCAATGTAGCTTGTTTTATCGAAGACAGATCGCTAGGGTTTGTAGCGGTAGACAATCCCTTAGCGTGCTGAATAGACTAAGCTTCGTAAACACAATGAAGAAGTGGTTTTAGAGAACATTTTTCAAAGTTCTTTCTTTATCGCTCTTGGGTGAGTTTCGTAAAATTAATTTAATTTGATATTTACTTTAGAATGTCCCCAACGAAAAGAAAAGCAATTAGTAATTACAAAGTTTAAGCCATTTCTTTGTCTCAGACTTTGACTAGAGTGCCCATGTAAAAGAATACAATCGACATGAATAGTATGTAAAATAATGATATCTAATATGAAAAATTATCTTGTTTGGTTTCAATTTATTCTTATTCTCCTTGGTGTTGATCTTATCTCCCATGTTTGTCTCTCTGTTCGTTCTGTGACTTGGAAACCTTACAAGAATCTATGATCTACTGCTAGTTGACTAATCTGTTGAGTTCATTTATTCTTTTGTTATTCTCGTGAATATCCGAGATGATTCTCTTCTACTAACCAAGTAACTGCTCAACTTTCGCTTTATAATTAGCACTAACAACATTTGTAATGGGTTAATAGCATTACTGCAATTGAGTTTCTTAGCCATGTGTACACTTAATTTATCTTTTGAATTATTGATTCTAATCGTCCTATGTATTATTATCTTCACATGGACACTAAGGAACTTATTTTTGTGTTCTTAATATCATCTTATTGTCCTTTAGACTCCTTTAGAACTTCTCAGAGAAGATCAATCCCATACTTAGAATGATTGCTTCTTCGTGGAATATTGTCTTCGTTTCTAGCAATGGAGAAGATTGTGAAGAAAAGTAAATAATCTTGAATAGATCATCGAGTCGCTGGTCTAGAATGCTGTTGTCCTAGGAAAAGGGTTAAGGATAATAGAATGTGTGGTAACATATAATTAATAATGAATTTATACTACCTCAAAAGATATTAGTTAAAGTGATATTGTAATCTGCTCTTTTGGCTGGATCTTCCCTTATGACGGTGTGATTATGTAGTGGCTATCTGAGCTACTGAGAATCTAGCGAATTGGAGTGAAGAGAAGATAATGATATGATATTGGAGGTATTGGAATTGAGTTATTTGTTCTTTTACTTTGAATTCATAAGTGTATATTGAGGATCTATTAAGCAATTGGAGCTTCGAATATATTTTCTCGGTCGATTCAGCTTAAAAGGTCATTTAATGTCTTGGGAAGGTCAACAATCTACGAAAAAGTGAAGTCAATATCCAGTCAAAGTATATACACACACACATTCACACATTTATGACTCAAAACCAGCTAGTTTATTCTTTCAATTTTAGTACTTATTTAAAGACAGAGAAGTGAAAGATTCACTAGGTTTCATATTAAGGGATTATGATTAGTTTTAATAAATATTTGAATAGACTAATTAAATAAACAAGTAGAAATACTCAAAGACAAGTTGAAAGATAGAAAAAATGTTTTAAATTACAAGAGTTGATAAGGTAGGGAAGTAGTAAATTGGTACTAGTGTATTGATTAGTGTTATTATTTTATAATTGTATTTGCAATTTTGATAGGATATCTGTTGTACTTTTGAGCCATTACAATGGAAGGATTCTTATCCAAATAAATTAATTAGTTTATGGACAAGAAGATTACAAGATAGGGGGAATAGAATTATGTTGTTCAGAAAAAGGAATAACTTGATACAGGCATTCTAAAATCTGAACATAAATCTATTTTTCGTATTACAGAAATATTGTTAAGTTAATTAACTAAACTTGAGAGAGGGAGGGAGGGATATTGTAACGAATATGCAAGAGGAAAATCGTTGGGGATCAAAGGAAACAATTCAAGAACAGATTTAAAATAAAAAAGAAATCGCTGAGACAAATACTAGAAGATTATGTGATTGGAGAGGTGATAAATTCATAATTTGAAGGAGAAGTTTATTAGAGGTGAACAAGAGAGAAAGATAACAAAGAGAATATTAATGGGACAGAGTTAATGAAGGGAAGGAATACAAAAAGGTAAGAGGATGGATTCAACAAAAATAGGGATTTAAAAATATTAGGAAAAACAAAGACAGAATGTGGAGAAACTTATCTGTGTGAGTTCGGGGAATGTTACTTCTAAAAGAATAAATATTAGAGATAACTAGAGAGAGAATTCGAAGAAGGGTGGGGAGGAAGGGAGGGGGAACTTAAATCGTCACTTTATTCTTAAAAGGAGTTTGTGATTGTGGATTTAGAAACAAGATATGGTGGAAATTAAACTGGAACTGGAGAAATTAAGCCAAAAAAATATTGTGGGGAGAGAGAAGGGAGAAAGATGAATGAAAGAACGGTTGATTTGTAAGTCTACAATGGGGTAAAAGAGATGAATGGTTGGAGAAGGGATGACAATAATAAATGAGGTAGAATTGATGATTTTATGTACGTCTTTTGGTGAGAGAGAGAATAATAGAGAGAATGAATGTGGTTTAAAGTAAACAATTGATGGATGAATTGTAAGCATTTCTTGTTCTTTGCTTGAGTGCATATGGGTATGGCATTTAAACAAAGAAAAAGAGAAAACATATATTAATAATAAAGAAAAAGAAAGAGAAGAAGAAACTGAAAGCCTTAGAAGTATATAAAGAAAGAGGTTGTCGGAAAGAACGAAGAAAACACTAACGAGCTTGTTCAAACGAGTGCTGAAGTCAAGATGGAAGAGGAGCTCTGGGCTTCTCGCTTACTAAGTGTGTTTCCTTAAGCAGCGGGATTGCAGGATTTCGAGAGACTTCTGACAAGCACATAAGCATTGTCTGTAGCGGGGATACTGACTGGATGCTAAAGATAAGAAGAGGGGTTCTAGCAATAGCAGTAATAGCTACACTTGCAGTAATAATCATAGCAGTAATAGCAGTTGTAGTAACAATATCAACAGCAGCAGTAACAACAGTAGTAATAACAGCTCTAATAATAAAATGAAGATTTCTCCTAGCAATCTCAATAGTTCAATAGGAAGCGTGGTTGGGCGGAGAGTTTGGAAGTGCGAAAGATTGCTGAAGAATGGTGGGCTCGAAGTAAGAGAGAAGAAGAAGAGCGGTAAATCTCTGAGCGGTTGCAGATGCTCGAAAAGCACAAACACGATTATAACTGCGATCACTGTAAGACTCTCAATCCCTGTAAGAAACCCCGCTTGAACAACAAGCGCCAAGAGTTTGTCTACCGCGAGTTCGGTCATGAAATGATTTTGAAGTAAGTCTACAATCCACTAGCTCTGGAAGCTCTCCATGGGGATATATTCATAGATTTAAACTTTACTTACGCTGACTCCTAAGTCTTCGGATAACCTTCATTAATGAATTAATACAAGTAACTAACCTCCGTCTAACACTTCGAAGAGCGTGGACTAGTTGAATTAAACCTCCAATCAAATTATAAGCCAGTATGTGAGTACAGAGCGCTAGCATTAGCATTAAGTTAGCACTCGGAGAATAGTCTCCGATAACTTGGTTTGCGATTAATCGATTATTAATTAATCACAATGCGAATGCAAGAAGTTGGGCGACAATGGCAAATGAAATGCACTGCTCCAGATGAAGTTGAGTAAAGTCTTATGAAGACGTACGAAGAATTCGAAGTCTTTGCGCGAGATTAACTCTAGGAAATAAAAAAAAAGAACAAAATATTCTTTTATACTCTGAGACAACTAAGTTTACGGTCGTTCGGGTTTGAGATCAAGAAATACGGCTACAGTGCGGAGTTCCTGCAGTTATTAGGGTATAACGCGTAATAATTTGGAAATCTTGCAATCCGTAAAGGTATGATTGAATTGTAGAATTTCCAAGGACGAATATCGTTGAATAAGATGTCGCTAGATGTACAGTTAGGCTAAGCGAAGGACTTTATTAGGCTTAAGACTTCGTATATTACATCGGATAACTTAGAACTGCAAGTAGATGGTGTGGTGTATTAGATATTCTAGAATCCAGCACATGATTCGTTGAGTATACCATACACTGAGTTTCTATCCGTTGTGGTGTTAGATGTGTAAGCAGATGCAATGAAGAAGATATATACAGTGAGATAGGAAATTAAGAATAAGGATCTAGCGTAGATGTAATTGAATAAATTAGCTATGAAATAATAAAGCCAAGGATAATAATAATAATAATAATAATAATAATAGAGTCTCAAGAAGAGTGAAAGAATACATTAACCAGCTAGTCATCATACTGGGCATACAAATAGAAGTAATAATAAGGGGGATAGTAATGGTGGTGGTGGTGATGCTACTGCTGATGATATTAATGGGAATCATAATAATAATTAAATCACTACTGAGGAGATTCCCAAGAACATAGATAAAGCAAGCCATAATGAGAACAGCAAGGAGGACAATGATAATAAATTAACTGAAGCTGCAATGGGGAATGGTATTAAGGATACCTCAGTAGATCCAGTTGATTCTAAAAACAACGAGAATAACAATAAGGATAAGGAAATTGTTTCGGTTATTGTTGGATAAGTTGAAACTACTCCGATTCCCTCAAGCATTCTCGAAACAAACAAAACTCCCAGCAGTGATGGCAATAATAATTCACTGGAAAACTCAAAAGATATCGATTCCAACAGGAAAACTACTACTGTTAATATATCCACCACCACCAACACCACTAATTGCTCCAACAATCCTTCTGCTCCTTCTCTTATCCTTCTTCCTTTTGCTCCTACTCCTCCATCTCTATTAGTTTCTTCATCATCTCCTCCAACAAATCTTTAATACGACAGTTCTACTGATCCTATCTCATCGTCTAATCCTCCTAATGCTCCTCCTACTTCAACTAAATCTTGCAAAGCATCTGTCTTTGGTGGTCCAGCTTTTCCTTCCCTGCTACCTAAACCTCAACAGCAAGAGATCGATGTCGATGAATACTATTCTATGGAAACTCAAATGCTGTTGGAGCGATTTTACTTTGATAAGAGCAATGCTAAACGAAAAGTGCACAGGATCAAATGGAATTAACTGCAAGAAGATCGAAAAGAAGTCACTAATATTCTCATCAATTACAGTCATTATTTCGATACCAAAACATGTGGATACAGAAAAATATCCACCAAAAATATCTGAAACTGAAGAAGTAGGCAGAAAGTAATTAAGCTAGATAGATGAGTGTATCTCTTCCTATCTCAACATCGTATGTCTCTTCAGCATATTAATCTCCCTCCCCCTCCTTTTAGTTATCTTAATTCTTGCAAAACAACAATCCAAACTCCCATTGTTTTCTCTTTATATTTTTATATTTTCTTGTGCTGATTCTCCTCCTTCTCAGCAACTTTGCATATTTTTTGTCATCCAAAAAAAAAGAAGAACATTTCTTTATTTTCCAGCAAAAATCAAACTTAACGCAAATGCACAAATTGTGTACAATCCATTCTTTTTTCTGATATCTCCTTTAATCATCTTTCAACCATAATTGCTTAATTTCCTGTTTTGTTCATCTTTGCTATTATTCCTAATCTATCTCAGTGGAATCATTCTTATTGCCTCCTTCCTTATACTATTCTGCTTCCTGGAGCTACTGCTAGTATTGAGTGTAAGCTGATTCATATTAGTTCAGAAAATCAGGAGATTACAACTTCTCTTAGAGTTTCTGCAACTCAGTACCAATCACTCTCTGCTATTAAACAGGTAACTACTACTGCTGTTGCTGATAATTATCCATAGCAGCATTATTAATCATACCTTATTATTCTTCTTTTTGATTTTCATTTGATTCTTCAGACTATCCATATTATCCTAGTCTATCTTCTTCTGTTGTATTGCCAAAAACAACCTGCTATTATTACAATTAATCTGTACTACCACTCTCTCCATCTAATTCGTTCATACCATGACCATCCTCATCCTCTTCATCATGCTCTTCACCTTATTCATCTTCCTCTCCATGATAATATCCTTATTTATCTTCTTCCTTCTCTTCTTCTTCTTCTTCGGCATCTTCAAAAATATCTCCTTACTCATCTTGCCTATCTTGTTCCCTCATCTATTACTACTACTGATCTTCCTCATTGGAGTTCATCCCAAACCAAGAAGGAATGCTGTTTAACCCGAATAGATTTAAATTTCCAATATCACCGCTATTGTTATTACTACTGGCAGCAGCAGCATTCTACCCATTAAATATCTATGGATTCAAGAAATTAGGTATCAACAGCTATTACTGTTGCTGCTACTGCTGCTATTACTGCAACAATTACTGCCTGTACATCATGGCTTATTGTTATTACTTCAACTTCATAACATACTGCATGCTATATTCCCTTTAAATCGCTTCATTCACTGATTTCTAGATATGATTCTGCAGTACTTGCTTCTTCTAAATATACTAACTCGTCAGACTATCAACAGCATTATCCAACACACTATGCTTATCCTTAAATGCATTAAGCACCCCCATTTGTTTCCCCACCATATCCGTGATTTCCTTGGCATTCTTGAGTTCTTCATATTCGCTGTCGCATTGCTCGCTGAGATCCTTCACAACATCGCTATCGACGCCTTGCAAGCAGAGCAGCTCATGGCAAAGCTATTTAATCTTCTCAGCGTTAAGTCCTGCCATGGATTAGGCTTCATACGTGTGCTCCTTGAAGTGTGTGAGACCAACATCGTAGACCTTCGCGACTTATGTCATGTAGTTCTTGAGCTGGACTTGCATGTTTTGGAGAAGTTGCTTTTTCAAGGCAGGTGTCCAAATAGTTTAGAGAATCGAAGCGATGTATGATCGACATTTCTCACTGCATTGCTCGATCACCTTGCAGGAGAGCTTGCTGAGGATCAAGGATCCGATGTACCCTTCCATTGTATCAATGTGATGCTAAGGAAACAGGGAAAATATGACAGAGATAGAGAGAGATGACATAGATTTGTTTATTTTTTATTTATTTTGCCAACCATAAATTCATCCAATTTGAATACCTTTCCGATTTCTATTAAGGCATTGACTTTTTGATCTAGGTATTCTTCGAGTTGCAAGAGAGCTTTGGCTTCTTTCTCTTCAAGTGCTGCTTTCTCCGCATTATGCACTTTCTCTAATTCACTCACGTCCATTATACGCTGTGAACAATCCAGCACATACACAATCAATAAATATGTTATCAACCCCCGTTCATTTCTCTAAATTCCCCCTTATTATTCATGTATTATTCTCTTACAATAGGCTAATTATCCTGCATTTTCTCATCGTCATTGCCTGAAACAATGAGATGCTCGATTGATGACAGATCAAATTAAGACATGTCGAACGTATTGAAGAACTTACTCAAGCCTCCGTCATTTTACTCAGGATTTGAATTATTATTATTATTCCATTGATCATTATTGCTGTTGACACCTATGGGACTATTGCTTCCATTAAACCATGGTCCCTATTTTTGTTCTTGCTATTCTGCCATTCTAAAAGATACAATATCGTGAACGCTATCAATCTTAATTTTTCAATATTTGTATCAAATCTCGTAAATCTATTTTGATTATTATTTGCCTTTGGTTTTCCCTCTCTGAATTAAGAGACACCACATCTCAAATCAAGAGAATCATATCTAAAAGCAAAATATCCCTCTTTTTATCATTCAAATGCAATGAAACTCAAAGACTATTTAAGCATTTCATTGTTGATTTTTTCCTTATGATGATATAACCACACAATCAATAATCCTTCTAATGTTTATCTGTTTCCACATTAATTTTTGTCCATTCCTCAAACTCCCTCTAGCAACCCTTAGAGGCTCCTCTTATTCCTTAAATTAAATGTCCATTCAAGCTAAAAATCGATTTGTCGAGTAGTCTACTCTTAAAATATTGCACAGAGTAAGAAGCTACTGAATATTTGTAATCCTGGGGATCAATTCCGACAGAGAATTCTAAATCATTTCACAAGAATAAATTATCTTAATAATTAGTTTTCCCCTCTTTCTTCATCAAAATCTACACTGGAATTTCAAAAACAAAAACAAATAGATAATCCCCCCTCCCCATCTCCCTTCTTATCTAAAACCTTATAAAAGCCTATTCAAACTTTCAATTTTTCAATTCCCCTCTTATGGAATGATTGTTTCTACTATTTCCTTACAAATCTGTGATTTAAATATGCAATTAAATCGTTCACTGTTGTCATTGAAACACAATATAATACAACACAAACAAAATCGTAACAAATAATTTAAAAACATAATAAAAAGAGATTAAACTTACAACTCAAAGACTTATTATAACAACAAAATACATAATAAGATGCTCACTGGAACAACTAACCCACAAGGCTACGGTAGACTCAATGACAGCTTAGATGAAGTACCTAGAGGATAACCAATCGATGTTCATCAACAACAACAACAACCAGAGTCATAGAATACTACACTTTAGCAACCATCTTAACAGACTGATGCATTAATACAACAACAGTAGGCATTATAATAACAGTAGTCCTCCTCTTCTTAGCCACTGTCCCTGCCAGCTCAATAGAATTATTTCCCTTAGCCTTTCTTCCAGCAAGTCTAATAACCTCAACATCCCTATTAATATCCTCCTGCTCCCTAATACATGGTGTAACTACCAATCATGAACAATGGAGGTCACTATCCTCACTAAGGAATGCACCCTCAAGGATAATAATAATCATAATAATAAATGATTTCACCTGCTTAAGCTTTCATTCCTTCTAACCTGCAGCAAGGATCTCTGAAGATTCCGTCTCGAAGGACATCTGAATAATTCTACTGCGATGTCTGCAAGCGTACTGTCAACTCCAAAGTTATTTTCAAGAACGGATCTGGCACTTATCTCGCAGGGTTTATCATCGGATTATGCGGACTATGGCTTGGATGCTGTCTCATCCCTTGTGCATTAGATGACTGCAAAGACGCATAACATATATGTTCAAGTTGCGGTGTTAATATCGGAGCTAAGAGGTTCCTATTTGATTGAATGAGTAAGAGAATCACAGCAATGATTGTAATCATAATAAGTTATTTTAAGTATCCCCCCATTTTTTGAGTTTATGTGTATGTGAGTCAGTTAGCAAGCCCTTTTCTAAACTCTTTAATATTATTAGGAAATAGTGTTTTGAAATCCAAATATGAATAGGGTAACTAATAGACATATTTGTAAATATATTTAACTTATTAATCATAACTGAATCACATAATAAAAAGCATAAAAATACACTGGAATCTTCTCTTTTATCTAGCTAACACAAATCATTCCCTGTTCGGTAATTCTGACTATCCAATCGATTAATCCCCCCTTCCCTTCAATGTTTGAGTATTCCTAGATACATCTTGGACTTATTCTCCATCTTTCTAAGTTTATCAGCTTATCCTAGTTTTTTCTCTTCATACGTCTTCTTGAGTTCATTCAGCTACGTAGCTAGCCCATGCTACTCCTGTTCTTTCGATTTCCTTGCTTTTTCAAGCTAATTCGTGAGCTGCCTGTGATTCGCTTTGTTAATGTTAATCTACGCTCTAATTTCATTATTCATCAGTTCCGATTACTTAATCGCATTCGTTAAATCATCATGATTCGTTTGGACTTCTTCGCTGCGTTTTTCAATCAAATCATGCAGACTATCGAGTTCTCGTCTCAATGCATCGATCTCACTGGAGTATTTCTCTGTCGTTTGCGTTTAATAGATGATTTACTCTTGCAACTTCGTGGAGACATTTATCAGCGGGACGATTTCTTTCTCGAGCAATTATGCTTCTTATTTCATGGCTTCTTCTTGCTCATTGAGGATATCGCGCTCTTCCTTCTTCGTGTTGACAATCGTGTAGCCTTTGTCGAGGAGATCATCGAAGGTGTTCGCTAGGGCTTCATCTAAGTACAAGTAGGCTTTCTTCTTGAAGATATTGCAGATATCAACTTTCGGGACGCTCTTGTTGTTTTTCGTGTGGAATGCGCTGGATCGGAAGAGAAAGCTTGAGGATGTAGCAAAGGAGCTTTTGGAGAATAAGGAAAATCTTCGGGATTAGTTTTAGGGCACTTCCAAGGAGGTCTACGAGTTTTAGCGTTTCGTTGATTATTGCTGTTGTGTGAATGGCGCAGAAATACCTGAAGGGTTGTTGGTGCTTGGTGCGCTGTTCATGTTGTTGTTGCTGCTGTGTGCTTAACCAGAGTCCTAAGAAGATTGTTTATTGTTATTCTCGCGGATCTCAGAGCTAGAAGAATCGATCATTGCTTGGAGAGAAGTTCAAAGAGTGAGAGAAAGGAATAGAGATTTAGAAATAGTTCAAAAGGATGATATCGAGAGGAGATAGTCTCGTTGTTCGCTGCACTGCACTGTGATTTCTGTGTAGATTGATTGGTTGGCTAGTGCTGCTCTCTTTGGATTGCTTATGCTGCTGTTAAGTGAAAGAAAATAAGAAACTAACAGATAAAGCTCTTTTTTGGTCTACTAATATACTACTTTATTTCTCTTAAGATATTATGATAATAAAAGCAATAAGAACAAAGAGAAAGAGCCTGTGTGTGAGTGAGGAGTGATTCTGCTTGTGTTTGTAGTTAAATTTTATATTAATATTAACACAATCTTCCCTAGCTATTTCTCTCCAGCAATAAAATCAACTTAATTAAGTCAAGTCACTCTCTCTGCTTTTCTATCTCTCTAAGCATGTTTTATTGCTACATACTAAATTGCCTTTCTTTGTTATCTTTTCTTAGTCAATATCTTCGCATATTATCATCATCATCATCATCATCTCCTGAGCTACTCAAGCACATACACACAGAGAGATTTTCAGCTTATTTAAATTTTCTCAATATTTTCTGATTGCTGATTGAATTAATTCAAAAATGACATATGTAGATTATTTCAACATTTGCGTTTAAATGGACACATTGCACACACACATACAAACATTCATTAATTACCCTAGAAGTCATTTGGTATGCAGAGTTATCAACTCATTTTTATTTTATTTTTTCATATCAAATTAATTCATTAATTCTAATTAAGAAACGCTGCTGTATTGCTCTCATATTCTAAGCAACCCAACTCAAAGATCTTCTCACTCACTCCCTTCCTCTCTCAATTGAGCTATTGCTAGGAGAACTTGGAGATGACTTGCTTGAAGGCAGATTTGGGCGTCAACGAAGAAGATGAACTACTCATATTCAGAGGATTATTATTATTAGTTGTATTAGTTAACTGCATCTTCACAGCTTGTTGCATGTCTCTCAGTGATGAGTTCTTAGAAATGGTCAAATGCGAGCAAATCGACTGATGCTACTGAAATATCTACTGCTAGTGCTGCTTGTGCAACTAACTTGTGCTATTATTATATTACTTATGATCTTTCAATGTATTCCTATTGGATTGTTTGAAAGGCAGAGTCCTTTAGGTAATTCCAAAAATAGCTAAATCGCTATTGCCATTCTATCCTACTCCTCCCAATGATTGAACCTTGCCATTGATATTCTCTTTCTCAAAACATTTATCGATGATGAATCGAGACTAAGGAACAATACTAGCTGCGGCTACTAATCCAGCTGATTATGGTAGTGCTTTATTAAAACTATTCAGTAGTGATTCCTTCTTCATTTAACTAATATTAATTCGTTTGGATGCACTGTTATTACCTGCAGTAAACCCTGTCGAAGAGGAGTCTTAGAAATCTTATTGCAATGCAGATGCTTGCGTGTTGATATCATTGATTTTCAAGCAACCAAAGCGATTACCACCTTAGGAACATGAACGAATCTATGGTTTTATTATTGTTAACGATCCAGTCGCTGAAGAAGAAGAAGTAACTGTAGGAATTGGATTAACTGTGGTTGTTGTGATGGAAGGTATCAGATCACTAGAATTGTTGTTGTTATTGTCTTTGGAGCTTGAATTGAAGAATTGGCTAATCTAAGTAGTAATCGATCTCGTCTCAAAGAACGGCTTCGTTGATAACAGCTATGGCTATGATTATTATGGTATCTTATTGTTTGATTGAGTTGTCTATGCAGTTGTTGCTGTTGTTTCTTCACTACTCTACAAATACGTTACTGAAGGATTCCTATTTGGTACCACCATCATCACTGCTTAGCTATTTGCCATACTATTGTTGTTACTAGCTCTTGATAGCAACGAAATTGCTTAAGAAGGATACATCATCCCATTACTGATACTATTATTGCTCTTGATAATATCCTTAACCATACTATTCGTCTCACTGAACTCTTCTAACTTCTTGTATCCTCCTAATACTTCTCTTTCTCCTAGTCCTCCTATTGCTGATATCCCTTAGACTGTCTTATCTACAATGAAGCTTTGCAATAATGGAGTATTCGAACTCGTAGCAGGTAGAATATGATACGGTTCATAAATATTCTCAAAGGATCTCTAATAAGGCTATTATTGCAATTTTTACTCAGGATATCTACTAGTACTACTATTATTATTCTAACCGCTGATGCTGCTAATAGCCATACCAGTTAGCATCGAAGAACCTTCAAGGATGTTCCTATCAGAGGATGGTTTCTAAGATATTTATTGAATTCTTGGTGAGGCACCACCTCCTCGAGGAGATTCAACTTTCTTGAACAATGACAGCTACCTCTCAATCTCTTCAGCTTCATGTTTATTCTTTTTATGGTCCTCTATTCCTTTCTAATTCTTGATCTGCCTGTGTACTCGTTCACTCCCTTACTTTGGATCTTCTTCTTTCTATAATCCTCCTTAACTGAATCTGTCGCTTCCTTGTTTCTTCTTCTGAGCCTTTCGAATGTTCGATATCAGCATCATCGTAACTATCTCTAACTCCTTAAGTTCAGTAGCACTAAGTCTACTTAATCTTTCCCCAGTGCTATCACCTAAAACCAATAATGCTGCTTTCAATGAAGTGCTGTCTCTCCCGCACTCCTTCAATGGCTAAGTATATTTGCATCCTGATTCATGCTAGACTCTTTCAGTCCGTCTATTAACCTAGGGTTTATTATAGAAAAAGCAACAATCAAAAGATAAAAACTAATAAATCATTTCCAAAATGCTTTTTTTGATATTCTCCTCGTTACATTAACGATTCCAACATTTTTGATATGAATGCAATCTTCTTCTCCTTCACCATCTGCCTTCCTTCCTCCTCCTCCATTTTCTTAATCCCTTTCGTCATCCCTTCTCCATCTTCCCTTCTACATTTCAACTCCTTTGAGCTATCTCTCTAATTCATTCTTCTACTAAATCAACTCTTGTATCGCTTTAATAAGAATTTCTGAATCATCTCTTGTATGCGTCGTTTCCGCTTCAAGAATCCTAATCCTTGTCTGATACTCATCGACTAGCTTACTCAATGCATTCTCATCTCGAATATAATTCTATTTTATCGTGTTTTATATATAACTTGCTTAGTTCCCAAACCTTAGTGTACTCATGCTCTACTCGAGCTATTCCAAACAAGGATTCAAGCACAGGATTATTCCTGTGCGACTATTCCCACCTAGAGATGAGCGTAAGATCTTGGTCAAGGGACTATTTCGATAAGGAATGAATTACTCTGGCTTCCCGGAGCTCTTTAAATTGATGACTTAAGTCAAAAAGAACAAACTCTTGTTGATCGTCTTGCTTTCGATTTAGCGGTCCTTCGATGTGCTTGAATTGCTAGAAACATTGGCAGGACTCGAGTGGATGCTGATTTTCTCACTGCCAGCGAGATCAACGAAGTTCAATATGGATTCAGTGATGTCCTAACTGTTGGATTTGCTGAAATTCGCAGGCATCGAACGCAAACACTTTTTCATAAAAGACAACATTTAAAGGGAATTATTCCATTTATCAAATTAGCTATCTCTCTCTCTCTCTTTATTCGTTTGTTACTAGTCTAAACACAGTGTGTGATCTCGAAGAAATATGGTTCATAGCTGTCGATGCGTAATGCCTATTTGACTCTCCATACCTCAACAGCTCTAAGATCTCTTCAATCGAACCAACTGTTTCTTCTACTGCACCTTTCACAAAGAATTCTCTCTGCAACAATCGAAGACATTTTAAACAAATGCGCGATCAAACAATATTCTAATTGAGAGCTATTAGATATCTATGCTGTGTGTAAGTGAAATGCTAAATAATATGATTACACTTTGATCTTCACCTATTTGAAGTGTCTCTCCTAATCTGTCTCTTGTCTGCAGGAGATCATACACGAAATCCATGTAGATTTCCACATACGAACAGCGCAACAAGTATTAACGACCAGGAGCCTAAATAAACAGCATTAATCAAGAAACATATCATCAAAAAATGACAAAACTCTCTTATCAAAAAGTGATATTTACTTCAGCCATATGTTTGAAGATGTCTTCCAAGGAAAGCTCCAAGATCCCGGGATGAGAGGTACTACTACCTACTGCATGCCTATTGTTGCTAATCGTTGAGTCCGTGTGAATATTTCGTCGTATTGGTGAAACACTACTATTACTGCCTTTAACATTCCTAGGGGATTTCTCAGATCTCAACAACGAATCTTGCTATGATTGGAAGTACAATCCTCTAGGCATGCCCTATTAGTATTATTGTTATCCTCGAACATCGCTAGGGAATTATCCTAATTGCAACCCTTATTGCTGCTGTTATTGTAGCATTGTCGACGATGAAGACTATGATGATTATGCAGGTGATTTCCCATCTTATTAGTTAGCAACACTACTCGTACTTGCTGATCCTCCTCCCATCATTGTGAATGTCTTGCCACTACCTGTCTGTCCGTACATGAAGATAGTCCCATTGATTCCTTGTAATGAAGAGACAGCTATTCGCTTCACGACTTGCTCATAGACGATTTGATTTGACACAGATGCATCGAAACATCGATCTAAGAAAGGCAACAAAAAGGGATAAAAAGAGGAAGATTAGTTATAGCTATTTGCTAGTTGATGCGTTTATAATTGTTTTACTGAATGCATATTGTGTCTTCTATCCTGGTGGGATCTTCCTGAGATAAATGAGCTCAGCGTGCTTTGTTTGGGGTATCATCACAGCGCTAGTGTTGTCATGATTAGCATTTGGATTTGGCTATCGTTCAGTTGTCCATATTGGTTCTTGATGACTGAGGATCTCACGAGGATGCAATGGACGGATACGCACAGCTACCTCGATAGTCTCCTAGCGAATTGGATTGCTATCACCAAACATGAAGAGAGAATATTGGGGTAAGAAAGGATATATTTGAGTGATTGGATTTGTTTCAAGGTTTAGAGAAATCAAGGGGAAATAGAAAAGACGAATGTCAAAAAGAAAGCCAACGAATAGTTGATTGATTAGCTTCAAGCAAAGAGGATTGATAAGATAATCGGAAATTCAACAGCTGCTGCTGACTTCAAAAATCAAATTCAAATGGGGAGGGTTTTGCTTGATTTACCTGTCTCTCTTTGATTATTTTGAGCTCATACAGCTGATTAATTAACAAAACAAGTACATATGAATGTGACTCTCTCTCTCTTTCTTTTTCTTGAAAATAGAGTAATCTGAATTTAATGTTAGAAGTAATTGCTAATTTAATCTACTTTGATTTCCCAAACAATCACACACATACACACTCCTTCACACTTTACAGAACTTTCAGTGATTGTTGTAATCTATCTCTCAAAACCATTCATGAAAACACTGTTGTTTCTTCAATCCATGCAATTGTTGCTCGAGTAGACATATTCATAGATACTGTAGTGGTCTTCCATTCGCTCGATAAGATTCACCAATCCTTTCTTGAAGAATGTTGTGAATCCAAATTTTACTCTAAAACAAAACAAAAAAACAAATCACCAAAAGCATTCATAAATTTAATTGAATTTCTCTCTATCTCCCCCTCCCTCCTCACATCTTCCCATGAATTCTTTACTCCGCCTTGGACAGATCCATCTTGAGTCTCTCCTTCCTGATTGACAACAGCATCTCCCTTTCTATCTTAAACTGATCGATTCGCAGTTCCTTGTTGTTGGCGAGACCACAAAGGATTGTCAGCAGACTGTACTCCCCAGCTTTATACACGACATCAACATTGATGTCTTTATTCCCAAAGTCAGTGAAGATATAGAATAAGCACCGTTCAATGTTGTTTTTGCGAGTTTTCACAGTTTAGAATCTAAAAAGGAAAAAAGTTATGAAAACATGGAAAGGGAATTGTTTATGATCTAGCTATGATCTTACATGCTCGGAGTGATGTATTGATCCATAACTCCAACAACAGAATCATCGATATTCTTGATGACATCTCTGGACTCCAACGATGACAGAGAATACTCACCAAACATGTTCAACCGAATGAAATGATCGTGAATGTTATTGTGTGAGACTATGCCAAAACAGCCAAAAAGAGACAATACAGTCATCATATTAAGTGGAATAAAAATATTTCTCTGATTGTTCTGTTGTTTACATTTCTCCTTGAGTGTGGTGAGATCTCTATTAGCGAATGCATCGATATTCTCATACAAGAACTTGCTCATGCCCATGCCATGGATCGTGCTGGATATCTTGCTTGTGATAGCCATGGGATCTCGTTCTATTACCTTCTCGATTTCCTGTTTTTTTTTGTTTTTTTCCAGAAAGAAGATAAATCAAATTGCTTTGGTTTTTGATATTTGAAATTATTTACCCTGTTTGCTAATCCGTAGTAGCAATTCGTGAGCATCCTGAATTGTTGTCCTTTGATTTAACTAGTCGACTATGCGAATGTCTACAGGAGAATGTTTATTTGAAAGTACGCCCTGTAGAGTGTCTCCATTTAGCTGTAATACTTCACAACTTAATTCACTTGATTGTCGATATTCCTCTTGACGACCTTCAATACGTCTCTGCTGAGATCCGATGGGATAATTAGTTGCTCTAGTTGCTATTGATTGCAGCAAAAATAATTAAGAAAAAGAGAGAAGATAGTGTAATAAAAATAATATTGAAGATTCGTACACTTTTATTGGAGTATTCTAGTTCGAATGCCGATTCAAACGCTTTATTGAAGCTATTCAAGATCAGCAGCGTGTTGAGAGTGTTTTTATCTTTATTCTTCTTCGCTAGCTGGCGTAGATACAGCTGCTACGTTGAGAGCTTCACATTCAGCAGATCATCGTAGGTTTGCTTGCTGATAACTGAAATAGCTTTCATCCCGCAAGCTTCGAGACTCTATGGATTGAACATTAAGAACTACTCTTTCAATTCCTTGTCACTGCTACGAAGGAAATCTCTTTAGAGGATGGTCTCACAATCGGTGCATTTCTTCATGGCCTGGTTGGAAGAATAGAACACTTGACGGGTTTCTAAGCGAAGTTTAACTTTGATCTTAGCACCTTCGGGATCAACGGAGTTCACCACGAAGTTAGGCTCTTGCTCACTGAGACGCTTAGCACACTAAAAAGAAAAGGAAAATAGGAAAAAGTGATAAAATTTATGTGAAAAAAGTCTCTAATACGGAGAAGAAGAAGTCTTCTGTTTCAACTGGATGGAACTGAATCGGGTTCTTCGAGATGAATTTAGTGAACTTCTCAATCGTCGAAAGCGACACGAAAATCACATCGTCACTAGACTGAATTTCAATGAGAAACATAAAGACCAAATAATCACAGAATAGCTAATAGATTCCTCTTGTGTATTCATTTATCTAATTACTTCAATGCAATGCTAGTAGATATCGATGATTTGATCGAACGATGTGGATGTCTTCTTCTGTGTTTGCTTCCCGAAGAGCTTCTTGAACATGCGCGCTCGTTCTTCGTCTTAGGATTTCACGTACTCGATGAAATTATTCAGATCTTGCTTCTTGCGATTGTTCTCGTCAAGATTTATGAGCATACGCACACCCTTCATGATCCAGGAGTAGTTCACGCTGAAGAAGAAGGAGGAGAATACAAACAGCATAAGAAATTAAATATAAAGTGATTAAGAATAGGGGTATGTTATCTTTTACGCTCCTGCTTGCTAAGTCAGCTAAGCACTGTAATCCAGCATGCTCTCGATGATTATTCCTATTATTCGGAGACAAAAACATCCAAAAGTTAAACATATTTTCCTTCCAATTCTCATCTTACCCGTCAGAGCATTCTGTATGTTTTCAGGTATTTCCGTAGGTTTCTTAAGCTGAATCAGGTCATACGCAAACGATGCTAGCTCTCTAAGCTTCTCACATAACAGTATCTTCGCATTCTACCCCTATGGTCCGTTGAGAAAATCGGAATCCTTAAAGAACGCTACCAGGTAATCCTTTAATGCCTGTTAATTCTTCTCCAGTTGATCTTTAATCTAATCTTCCGTCTTAATAAACGCATCGTTTTCGAATATCGCTCGATCTAAAGTGAAGAGATTCTCCAAGTTCTAGAATTTCGATGAGTTCGCTTGGATGGTATCATCATAGAGCTTCTTCAAGCGGACTCGGAACTGCCTGTTTAGTCTTATATTCTCAGACAAGCTTTCATAGAAGTGCTTGAAGAGCTTCACGAATACATAACTCAGGGATGTTTCTTTAGATGTATCTAGCTAAATCGGTCCAGTGAATTCCTTCTTGTTTTTCGTGTCGATTAATAAAATCTTCTTGCAGAGTTCAGCGTAGATTCTCTGTTTCCTGAGACTGTTTTCAAGATCACCAAAGGTCTCCTTGACGAGCTCGATGAACTAATCTTTGTCCATTTTCTTCTGGTAGATCCTAAGCAGATAGCAAGGATGCAACTGCATTAAAGTGAAGATCTTCTTGTAACTATGAGGAGAGGGAAACAAAACAATACAACAAAGTCAATGGAAAGGCAAACATTATTTGTCAGTTTCCTTCATAACATCAAATGCAAATAATTCTAATTTTCTTACAAGAATTTATTATTGGTGAATGGCAGTAGATAAGGTGGATTAGCAGCGGCTGCTACGTTCTTTTCATTAAACTTCACATTGAAAGGCTCAGTGGATAATCGCTTTAGAATCTACGACTGTGATGCCTTGATGAACTGCTTGTTGCTCGCGAGAAACGCTTAGCATTACGAATATTTCATTTGAATCTCCGTCTGAATGGAGGATACCTTATCGTAGAGATACAAAATCCTCTCTTCGTTGAGCAACCCGAACGGTTCATTGATGATACTGTATAAATCAGGCTTATCCTTAGACATGAGTTTCTCGTAAGTCGATTTGACAACTGCAGGAGCCAAGAAGAATTGAATGTATGCTTCCTAAGCACTGGATTTCTCCATGGGCGCTCTGTCTTTCTTTGATATGAAGTGTTTTGCTTTTCAGATTCATGCAAAACAACAAAAACAATAAATGTTAACAGACTCTTTCTCTCTAAGACAAAAATTCAATCTCAATCTCTCTCTCTCTTTCTACGTTGAATTGGCTTGATTGATTAGTGCCTAGGTGTAGAAAATGTTTTGTAGCGATTTTATCTTGACATAACTGTGTCACCACCAGTGTTATTGTAATTCTTAGAGTAGACTGATGACGCTACTGTGTATTTCTAGCCATTCATTGGTCTGCCTGGTGACTATGAAGCTTATGTAAAGTGGTTATTGTGTGTCTTGTGAGTAGCGTTAGTTTAGTTATTTTCAGGTGCTCGCTTCCTCCTTGCGATCTCCTCTTGAGGATATTATCCTTCACCTTCAATAACTGATATGTCATCGCCTTCACTTTCAGCTTCGCTCTCGTAGTCACTGGAACTAAGTTTGTCGTACTCCTCCTTACCACCAGTGATCTGCTTCTTCCTGAGGTGAAACAACCAATCAAATGAATTAATCTTTATGAGACTCAAGCCATAAAAGCCATAAGTAAAATTTACTTGAATTCGATGAGTTATTCCTAGAGATACTTATTGATATAATTGCAGTATTCAGGTTTCTCAAATTTCTAGTTCAGATCTAATGACAGCTATCCGATCTGATCTGCCTCCGAGTCATCTTCCATTCTGTCGATATTCTTATTCCTCCCTAGGAATGTATATCCATGTCCTAATCTCCCAGTGTAGTTATCAAACCCCCATGAATAAACTTGATTCTTGCCAAGAATCGCCACGTGATCTTTCGCAACGGAGATTTTATTGATTTCATTGACTGGTACTTCATTTTCCTCTTGTCTCGATGGGACAAGCTTATCTAGTATAAAGTCAATGTTGTTCGTCTTCTTGAGTTCTCTGAGATCTTACTCGAAGATCCCAAACATTATCACACGATTCTCTTTCTTCGTGACTAGCAGCGTAGTCTTGTCACCTAGACTCACATACCTTATCTTCTCGATAATCTTCGGATGCAACGTTGGCTTGATGAACTCAGAGTATTCAGCGTTTGATGAGCTTCCTGTAGGATTCAGCGTACTATTTACACCAACATTATTCAAAGCTGGAACCATTGAAAAACCATTGCCACCAATGCTACTATTGTTATTATTCTTTTTATTCTTATTCGATTCATCTGGCCGTGTGTGTCCAAAATACCTAAATGGACCCCACACTACTAGTGTCTCATCTAGTGTCAAAGCAGCACTGTGATGATTCCCTGCACTGATGGACTTAAACTAAAAATTCGTTTGGATCTTCGTCGGTTCTGTGAGATTCTCCTTGTCACCATGACCAAGCTTACTCTCCCAAGAACTGCCCCAAGTATAAATCGCTGATTTGGTGATTTGATTCCGATTGTTCCCATCGTTTTCATCTTCTTCTTCCACAGGGAATAGCGAATCCTATGCTAATGCCATCGAATGCGTAGCTCCACAAGCTATTTCCTGCACTTTCGCAAGTTAATCGATTAATTACGGCTATAGCTATGTATTGCTCCGCTATCCTAATCCAAGTTTCCCTTCTTTCGGTGAACCACAGGAATACACTCTCCCTGTGTCAGTTAAGAACAACGTATGCGTTTCTCCACAGGCAATAGCTTTCATGAGATTGCCTTCTAATCCAAGTACTATCGATGGCGTATCGACATATGGAATGATCTTTCCAATTCCTAGTTATCCATCGCTATTTTTCCCCCATGCAAAAACCAATCGTTTATTCTCAATAGCCATGCAATATTCTGCACCTGCAGTGATATACGTGATCCTGCGGTTCTCCTGAATGTTAAAAAACGTAACAGGCGATGGCATAGTCTCCTTAGATAGCTCCGGGATAACCTAGGCTACACGTCGATCTCGTAGATTCTAATACAACAATCTTATTTCGTTGCCTTATCCACATCCATGCTACCCAAATTAATTACTTCCCCAGACATACACCTCCCCTGCGTTAGTCAACGCCATCGTGTGATAAGACCCGAGTTGAATATCGATAATCTCACTCGAAATGAAGTCCTTTCCGCTGGCTTTGAAGATCTACGTGTTAATGATAGGAAAGAAGAATTTCTATTACGACGAGCTAGAGTTGATTTAGACTCCTAGTTTCGCTGCAACGGTATGGGGGACTTACATGTTACTGAGGATTTTATCAACACCGCCAAGTCCTTCAGAGACATATGCAGAAATGCGTCTCCCTAAGCAGCTGTTGATTTAAAGTCCCCACGTTGATAAGAGTCCACAATTCGACAAGGAATACGTGAAATGCGTTGAAGCAGCGATTTAATAGATATACACATCTTTGAGCTTCGATTTATCAGCACCTTTGAGAAAATTCGTATCCAAAGCTGTTGGGAATATCCAATTCTCTTGCGAAGAAGATAATGATTACTATTGTTACTATCCAGCTTATGATTACGAACTCTAGGCGTTATTATAAATCGTATTCATCCCAGTTTTGTTGTTCGCGTTGTTTCCACAAGCGAACAGTTTCCCAACTTGCGTGAACAGGAATGTATTATTCACGCCGCAAGATGCGTTGATGATAAAGTAATTCTACAGCCAATTGATTTTTGTTGGGATTGTTCTCGACCTCTAATCACCTTATCCTAGCTGTCCATTCCTATTCATACCCCAAGAATACGCATATCCTTCGTTCGTCACGCATACGGTGTGATGGCCACCACAAGAAACTAAATTTATCGTTTTCTCAGATAACTCGCCTTTCAGCATGCATGGGAGACTCTACTGCAGAGTATTCTTCTATCCAAGCTACCCATGCGGTCCTGATCCCCACGTGTAGAGTTTCCCTGTGATAGACACAGCAGCAGCATGCTTATGTCCACAGTTGATAGATGCAATTTTGGAATGTTTGCCATGACCTTCCTCGAATTTAATCAGCACGGGTGTTGCTCGGCTGTTGAAATCACCGGTGCCGAGATTCCCAAAGGAATTATCGCCCCACGCGAAGACTTTGAAATTGTATGTTAAGGCTAAGCAGAAATTCTATCCGCAGCTGATTTAGGTTATGAATAGATCTCTCGCGGGTGTCCATTTGCTTTAGGGGAAGCTTATCGTTTCAGTCATGCTGAGTTTGTATTAGCTTTGCTCTTCGAAGAGAATATTGTCTTTGTTCTTTTTGATAGATTCCTCGTCGTCGTCTGAGAGTTAGCTGTATGCGTCCACATCGAAGTCAGCGATCAGGCCCAGTGAGTTATTGTTGTTGTTGTTTGGATCTAAGAGAGATTGTTACTCAGGGTTGTTATTGTTATTGTAGTATTGATCTTTGAATGGACTAGGATTGTTATTATTATTGATCTTTGAGCTTTGTTTATGTTGCAGTGACTGTATTGAAATCTCTTTCTTGAGCTGCTACTGTTGTTGTTACTACTACTGCGATGACGATGATTACTAATGATAAAGTATCTACCCTGCTGCTGAATTCGGTGGGAACTAAAAAAACTATTTTTTATCATCGATCTTCACTGATGACACAGGATTCGACTGCAGATCATCTCGCCTAGCTGAGATCTTGCCTGCAATGAACACTTTCGTTTTAGACAATGCTTCTTTGATTTGTTCGGAATACAGCTGCATAAACTCCATTTTGTCTCGCTTGTTGTCAGAAGAGCTCCCGATGCTTTCGAGCCATTGCATATTCTTCGCTTCGATCGCTAGCACAATTGAGAAACCATACCCGCAGCAGACTTATACTGGATAGTATTCCTCGCGTTGACTGCATAGAAAGATCTTCTCGAAACTGTCCTAAGGAAGGGGGGAAGTTAAAAAGAAAAAAGGAGAAACAGCATTTAGCTTTTAGCATTTTGATTGACTGGTTGTGCCTTACTAGCTGATCGATTTGTTGGTTATTGAGTTCTTAGCCTAATTGCTTTGATGTGTTCGTTCCGATACCCATTAAAGTAGGAGCAATGTAGCCGCTTTAGTTCCTCCTCTCCGTATGATATGAGCCTGATAGAAGCATTGTTGTTCATTGAAATAGATTATGTTGCTAAGGAAACACACACATACCCATATGGAACTAATCTTCTGTTTTGAAAATAAACTTATAATTATACTGTGTTATTAAAAGCTGATGGCAAGTCCATGTGTGAGTCCAGCTGCGATTCTACTATGGACTAGATCTGTCTTGATTTAGAGACAATTCTCATAGGCGTCTTGCAAGTATCGGAAGCACTACGAATTACGGATCTTGCGCTCACTGATTACGTCCATTTAAAAATAACTATTTTAATGTTGTTGTGAAGAATAACTAGATATTTGCGATAACAAAAGCAAATCAAAATTCAATATGTTTCCCAAGAGAGCTGTACATTCATCTATTAATGAATATCTTCTAAATTGAGAAATAAGCAAAGCATCACAAGCATACCTTAGGAGAGTTTAATTATTATTAAGACTCTTTTTTTAGCGTTTTTGAAATGCAAAAAAGCACTCTCTTCAAAAGAAGTATGTATTCCTGGGGGGTAGGGATGGATAATACAATTATTAGATACAACACAAAGCAGAAGTAGTATTATCTTCTTTTTAAGGCTAATTTCAAAGCAGCTCTGATGTGTGTTGAAGAAATTCTTTGTTAAAAATATTATTTAGCTTCAATAAAAACAAGCAAAGAAATAGGTAAAAATAATAAAAAAAGACAAGTTTGAGAGAATATGCTTTGCAAATATGGCAAAAATCAAATGTACTGTATGTTCTCACTGGGTGTAGTCATCCTACAAATCAATTAATTGAATAAATAAGGATGTAATATCTGTGGGTTGTTTGAAAAATACAAATCAAATAACACTCCTTAATTTATTTAGCCATTAATCGATTCCTTTTAAACCATCAATTTATCTTGATTAGACAGACATTCAAGAAAGCAAATTACATTGTGGGGTTTTATATTTCTAGTCATTACTATTAGTATTTTATGTTTTGCTTATTAATAATTTTTTCAAAAATTTTTTTTCAAATACATTATCTTATTATTGATTGATTACTGCTCTTCCCTTGTTCTCCCCTTAGCGATATGTATCCTCGAGCAGACAAGACATCTTCAGTTATTAGCGAGAAGAACTGCTTTGTGGAGGTATCGAAGCGATCATTCTATTCGTCTTTTGCAGAACCACAAGATAGCTACTTCAGTGCAAACGCTGCACAATCATTGCAGTAGCACACTAAGAATCACAACTAGAAGCATAAACTGAATGGCAGCAGCTCAGAAAGAGGCGATGAAGATAATACGTACATCACAAAGCACTAGCAGCAATATGAAAACAAAAGCAAGAAGTATGATAGTTAAGAATGTGACTCGCCTCTGTTTGCGCCGAAAGATCTCAAAGATCAAATGATCGTACAGAATAATAAACATAGATAATACACACACAATCAAAATCATTTTCGGTTTTCTTTTTCTCGAATTTATCCAATTTTATTATCCTCCTTCTCATTTTCTGCTAGGCGCATGATGCTGAGTTACTCCCCCCATGCAAGACCGAAGAACGTTCAAAAGGCATAGCTAAACGAGATCTCACTGAAGAAGCGCTCGATGATTGGGTAGCATAAAGCATTCATCGATCGATTCCAGAAATGCTCGATCCAAAGAAGAAGTTTCAATTGCCTGTAAGTTTAACAACACACACAACAGCATGTTAAAAGTTGAAAAAATAATAACATATTAACTTGAAGTGCATTTTAATCTACAAAGTACCGCTTCATCGATGACCTTAAGACGCGATACCCTCATCTCATACCGTGTAAGAAAAACTTTATGGGAAGCTAGTAGAGGATAAGTGTTGTTATTATCTTTCAAATAACAGAGGTACAGCCAGTGAACGAAGATGAAGAGGAACAGTTCCTCACTTAGTTGCTAGCTGAGAACGTACATTTCGATCGGAAATAGCTGTAAAAATAATATTATGCAAATAAGGATATTTCTCTATCAGAAATGCTGCTGTTGATGATATTCCTTTTTGTTGAATAACTCTATGATTGTTGTTGTATTGTTGCTGCTGCTGCCTGTAGAGCTGAGAAGAAGAAGCAATTCAACATGCGCAAGGTGAACATGATGATTTCAGATTAGCTCTTCGCGAACGCTCAAGCGAAGAACAAAATCTACGAAGTAGTTGTTGATCCCAATAAACTAGAACCAAGGTAAAAGATAACCAAATATTTTCTAAGAGTCCTCATTTCACAAGCACCAATCTAACCATTCTTCATCTTATCTCTTATTCTACCCTCTTTGATTAGGCTCTTGAAAGGGAGCAAATTGCAGAGCCGCTTGAGAGGGAATTCATCCATATGTGCTGAATAGAAAACAAATAATTCAAACAACAGTGGTGTTAGTATCCGTCGTCGTGGGACTACCATATTCAACCCTAGCAATAATAATATTGATACTGGTATTACATCCTCGCCATCTGTGGACTATCAGACATTGAGTATCCTTGATTAGCCCCGAACAACGTAGCAATCCAACAGAAGCAGACAACCAAAATCATTACAAGTTTCAAACAACCAACGAGCATAACAGCAACATTAATAATTGCCAGCTTCGTTGTTTTCGTTGAACATCTCGAACTTCCTGCGGACGAAAAATGACGACAGCAATGTTGAGACTTCCATCGTAGAACAAGAACTAGCCTACATTCAAGTAAACCCCGTTCATTGCTTTTATAACGTATCTTAAGACCAATACCTCTGCTTTGTTTTCTCCCCTTAGGGTTTGACTCAAATTGAGTCGAAGAAGAAATCAAAGAAAAAGACTACGAATCTCAAGGACATGCAAAAGGCTAACCGTGATGAAGCAAGCAAAATAGCCAATCAAACTATCAATTACTTTATCAACCCACCTGACTTACCACCAGGGTTCTCTTTCCCATAACCAGTGCTCATCCCAGTAGATCAAGAACAATCATATTCAGGAACACAATCCAATACTATCTACAATAGCAACAACAACAGCAACTCTCGTCGACCTTAGACTCAATCTTCTCAGATGAATTACACGAAGAACAGGTTCTTCATGCTGACAAAGCTTGCAACGAAGCCAAATACGCCAAATCCGAATGCGTTGGTTGGAAAGAATAGAAGAAATTAAGATAGAATGAACACAACTTTTTAAGTCAATTAAACTGCTGCTGTAGGTGGTAGTAGTCATGGGTTTTATTCCATGAACACGACAATGTTTCCAATGAACGGAGGAGGACATTAGAAGACCTTCAATCGTACCGCTAGGACAAGTAAGAATATGTGTGTGTGTTGTTGCTGTTGGTTAATTCATCCGTGTGTGCTCTTTCTGTGTTCTTCTCACTAAGTACCTTAGATTCTTGTTTTTCAAAGGTCCATGACAAAACGGAGTTACAAACTTCAGCTACTACTGGCAATTAGAAAACCATCTCTAGCAACAGCAACAGCAGCAGCAACTAGGAGTACTTCTACAGCTCATTGGTGAGCTATTCACGACAGAGATCAGAAGAAGCATCAAGAAAGCATGTACTTAAGGAACTCTCCAAGGATTATGTGAACATAGATGCCAATAAGACAAGCTCTCTGCTTGCACCTAAGCCATTGGAAGAAACTAAAAATAAGCCAAAGGAAAGAGAAACTAGTTCATTATTGCAGTAGTCATAGTAGCAACAATAATAGCCTTCGATTCTCAGCGATATCCTGCCTACTACTGCTCAAAGCAAATCGGATTTACCGATTAAAGTCGAGCGGCTGTTGAACAGTGGAAGTGAGGACATTCTCATCAAGCCTAATGATGATTTCGCTAATCTAATGTTGCATCTAGAGGAAATCCCTATAGATGATAAGAAACCTGAGAGCACTATGAGCAACAGTGAATTCTGGCTGCACAAGAGTTAGAAGCTCATCAACAAAGGCTAAACAGAAGTAGCGACGCAGTGTCTCAAGCAAGTCCTCATCGTTGATAAGCTCAATTTTGTATCACTCTACAATATGGGCTCGCTGTATGAGAAAATCAAGAAATTCAGAACAGCACTAGACTGGCTGAAACTGTAAACACTCTACATCATATATTTCGAATGTTAAGCTCCTTATTTTGTTATCGTTTCTAAAGCTCTAAGGAATTCGATCCATCGCATGAGTAGACTCTTTTCGGTATTGCGTTATGCTTCTACAAGCTCAAGGAGTTCGACGCTTCATACAATGGGATTTCTAAGCTAATCGAAGCGATTCGTGAAAAAGATGAGCCTCCTTCGAAGTACATATATCTCCGTGCGTTGTGTCTGAAGCAGTTAAATAGATTAACTGAAGCTGAAGATGACTATAAGATATTCTTCAAGCGGACGAGTCCGAATAACTTTGACTTGCTCATGAAACTCATGATTTTGTTCTCCTTCAAATATAGGAACAGGATAGCGAAGTATTCGGAGTTAGAGATTAAGTATTCAGCAAGGATATATTGCTAGTTTAACACAGCGATTTAGTAGATTGTACAGGGGGAGTACTTCGCAGTGAGGATCTAAGGGTTTTATTCAGTTAGTCAGAGTGTTTGGCATGAGACAGAGAGCTTATTGTAGACGCTAAGCACACTCTCGTTCTTCAAGAGACTACCACATAATTTACTTGTAAACAAACAAGATTCTTGATTCTTTTGGTTATTTTTTAGCAATGCCATTAATTTGGGTCTGTTTCTTCCTTTTTCTAGCGTAAGTCCTTGCATTACCTATCACCGCACTTGATAGAAAAGGAGAAACTCATCAATCCAAATGTCAATGAGGTCTATGTGATCATCAGTGGTAGTGTACAAGTCTTCGATCACAGCAAGAACTACGAGAAACCTGATATTGTGTCTTATTACACGGAAGGTGACATAATCGGATGTGATCATCTCGAAAATAATCTTTCTAACAAAGCGAATGTATGGCTGATCACATAGACACCTGTGGAGTATCTCAGGATCGATAAGGACATATTCTTCCAGCTGTGGAAAGGATAATATACTCTCCAAGGGGAGTACATCACAACATTATTGCAGAATTGCTTAATGATGAAGAACATCTCGCATATCACACTGTATAAACTCACTTATGAGCTAGTCAAAGTAAGGAGATTAAGGGAGGGGATTGCTATGATAATTATGGTTTGCTTTTTGATATTTTCTAAAAAGATGGAGGAGTATAAAATGAACGAGATAATCTACAACGATGGTACATTCCTGGCCAATGCGAATGTGAACAATATTCAGATGGTGAAGAAAAGCAAGAAGCGCGTCACTGGGGTTATGCAAAGAGTAGTAGCGATAATGTAAGGGTAGTAGTAGGCATCACTGTTGCGTACTTATAGGTTCAAGAAATTGATCTACAAGCACATGCGACAAATCAGATTGATGATGTGGAATACGAAGATAATTCGAGGGTTTTATATAATTGTCTAAGGCATCGTGCAGATTGAGAATGAAATTGGATGGACGTATGTTCTAACACCAGGTGATTTCTTCGGGGAGAATTTGATATTTAAGACGAAAGGGCTAGCGAATTATGGAAGGATCACAGCTGTGTCAGAGAATGTGAAGATGCTGCTGTTGCATAGAGATAAATTTAGCTAGATTAACTCGTTGGATGTAAAGAAGAAGGGAGGGAGGGATATGGATATTAGAGAAAGAGAGAGGAGTGGATTGGGTTGGGTGACTTTGTTTGATTGGTTTTGAATAGAAAGCACTAATGAAGGAGAACTGTTAGAAGCGAGAATAGATTGAAGGGATTGAATACATGGTGAAGAGATACAAGGAAATCAGGGAGATCAAGATAGCTAGGAAGAAATAAATTGCTCTCTAGAAAGCAGATGAGAACTCAGATGATGAGTTCTTAGAGCATCTGTGAAGCTGGTGCAAATAGACACAATACAGACAACAACGTGCATGGTCAAGAAAGATAAAGATATTAGAAGAACTGAGATATTTTATGTTAAAAATATATGAAGATAATCAAAAACTATAAAGGGTTTGCATTGTTGTTGTTAGGCAAATCATTGTTTTACTTGATGTATTTTTGTTATCCTGAATGTTGAAATATGTTAGATAAATTGCTTTATGTGCAAAGGCAGATATTATTAGTCATAGATAAAACAAACATACATGCATTGAAAGAACAAAGGGAGGAGGTCTTGGTCACACACATAAATCCAATGGAAATAGTTAGTGACAAAAATGAATCAAGTACAGTTTATGCATATGCTCAAGTACAACAATCTTGCAATTAAGCAAGGTATTCATTCACATAGAGTTTACATTATTTTAAGTTGCATTGAATGCATTTATGTTTACATCGTCCTTGATATCTGCTATTCTTGACTGCTCTTCATTACATTCTGCCGTAGCTGCTCCTGATATTACTGCTACTGTTGCTACTGTTATTTTACCTCTAAGGTGATGAGTAAACGTCCAAACCAAGTAACGCTACGAGTCTCTTCTTCCTGTCCTCCTAAAAAGATTCCAAATCACAAAAATATTTTTTTATTTTTTCACATTAAATCCTTCCCAATAAATCTCCTAAACACTCTTGAAATTCCATTAATAACTACTCAATAACTCCCTCTCTCTCTTTCTGCTACTCTCTATCCCTCTGTTATTTTTCTTACTTGAATAGCTTTTGCTAAGAGTCTCTTCTCAATCGACTATCTCAACGACGAGATCTTCATGGGATCCTTAATCCTGAGTAGATACTCCTTGAGATTCCTGAGCTTCGATGACACTGCCATCATCTACTCCACAGCATCCCCTTCGGATAGATTATACTGTCTGTTCTCTCTTTCTAAGATCTTCAGCGAATTCCCATGGACTCTATTCATAGGTGATCGCACACGCTAATTATTCTCCTTATTCATTTTCTTCGCTAGTAGTTTCTCAACACTTCTTCTGAACTACGCTTCGTTAATGAGTAATTAAGGCTTTGCATCGAAATGGTTCTATCCATCACCCAGCTGCAGTGTGTCCTTTGGTGCACCTGCGATTTCAAAATGTGTGCGAATGTTCTTATTGTTGTAACCATACCGCAGTTGATTGTAGAGTTGTTTATTGTAGAGCTAACTCTCATTGCTATTTTTCTACAATGCTAGCTCTTCTTAGAATGCTCGTTCTTCTCGCTATCGACGCAAGGGAGAGCTATTTTAGTTGATTGCGGGGATTCTAGGAGGGATATACAGTGAAGGAGGATGCTGTGGACGCTCATGGAAAGATCCATATTTAGATCGCTACTGCTGCGTAGGGAGAGTCTCTGGTTAGAGAAGAGTCATGGATGCTCGCTGGAAGGGACTTGTGAATTGGAGAGAGTTGTTGTTGTTGTTGATAGGCTATGCTGATGGGTTGTTTTCTCCAGCAGTGTAGAGTTATGTTGCAGCAGATGACAATTATTATGCGCTACTATTGTAGTTATTATTTCTTCCATACAGTTATTGTGCTTATCGCTGGTAGTTGCTAGGGTCATACGAAACTTAAGTGGGTTTGTCTCCTGTCGAAGTCCACTTGTTCTTTCTAGGATCCTATAGTTGTAGTATTCGTGATGAAAAGAAAAAAATATTGATATTGTCAAATCGTGGATAATAATACTTTTAAACCTTTATTTTATCTTTTCAACTCTTTGTGCATGTTGTTTACTTAGAAGAAATTGGAATTATTATCATTATTGATCGATTGCTTGTTAGCATTCATGACCCTGAATGAATCTGGCTATTAAACAGGCTGTTATCTACCCTGCATAAGAGCCTGTGGCTGTTGCATCTTCGGCACGAATTCACCATAATCATTATATTCAAACTTCTATTTCTGAAAACACAAATGAGCACAAGTAATCAGTCAGTTTTTGGAAAGATAATCTGCTTTTAAAATATATTAATGTAACTGACAATGGATGAATTAGGCGAGGATGGCTTAGGCAGCGTGAAGTAGGACATTTAAGATATTTATGTATGCGCCGCCCTGAAGAAACAGATATATTTTTGATTTAAAGCGAAGAACACAATTGCTTTTTATTTGATTGTCTTGATTTTATTCAGAGCAAGAATCGTTACTCTTTTTGTTTTTTTGAGATAAATTAAGAATAATTGGCTTCAAAGCAACTGAATGCTTATTCCCCCAATATACTCTGCTTTTATCACTCTCTCTCACACTATCCCAACTGAGCAAGCCAATAATTTAAAGAAATAATGCATTTGAATATTATGTCATTTATCACTTTTCTAATGATTCCCTCCCTCATATAAATTGAACATGCAAACAGATGGATTAATTGGTAGAATAATCAAAAAGAATTACCATTTCATCACTCCAAATACCATGATCTCCCTGTACAAGATATCAAGAGGATTTCACTTGCATTTCGCAGTTTTGATTATCTCAACATAATTATTCTAAAGCTGAATTGTTCTTGAGATTTCCTATTAAAACTGAGAATATTCTGTAATTCTCTCTAAGCGAATTATTTACATCGAATATGAATGTACATAACTACATAACTACGACCATGTAAGCTCATCGTTTATTAATTCAATAAAATATGTCTCTCAGCATGTTATTTAGGAATGACAAAAGAGAGAGAGAGAGAGAGCAAGAGTTCTCTTTCTTGAATCATATAAGTTAATTAGTCTTTGCTTGTTCTCAGATATGTTGGGCTTGATTTGCAATAATAAATTAAAACTCTTGCATGATGATGAACATCAAAACTTACAATAGTTTCTAGAACTACTATTTTTCACAAAGGTTGTTGATTTTGTGGGATTGCTTTTTTTCAGGTAGGGAAACATTTGTTACTTTGTGTATTTGAGACAACTCAATTTCAGCTTTTAATAAGATAGGCGTTAGCTAATAGAATATATTACTCAGCTGTATTTCCCCCCGTAATAGCTAACGCTATTTTAATTAATGAAACTGATTGATTTTGTTTAATTATTTTTCCTAAATAATGTTAGCTTGATTGCCTGAAGATAATCAACTCAGAAAAATGTAAAGATATTCCACAAATTGAACTATTCATGAAAATAGAGAGTATCCATCTATTATCAGCTCATTTGATTTTAGAAGCATCCAATGTGATCATGTTCATCTTGACATCATGAGTATTATCACTGCGTTGTTAATCAACTTAATTTGACTGTTTATATTTTCTGCGCTGAATATGAAACAAATCATTCAGTAATATTTCCCATCAACTGCAGAGACTAGTAATGTTATTATTATTAGTAGTAGTATTTTATTCTCGATGAAGCTTTTACTCTGAAGATAAATGAGAAAACCAATCCCAAAAGAAACAGATGGAAGGGGGGGAGTATTTAAGAAATAATCTATGTAAAATCAGTGGATTGTAGTCGTAAAAAGCATATCATTCGAAATTTGGTTTAATTAAACAGAGCAGGTTAGATCAGCTATAAAAACATATTAAACGAAACACACACGCAAAGAGAAATACAGAAACGCTAAGATACTGAACTACGCACACATACACTCACAATCACAGGCATATTTGCAATTCACAGCATAACTAAAAGGTTGGATTCTTCAGACTTAGCAACTTCTTTTCCAAATGTTTATCTCTCTCTTTCAGCTGCATCCTATTTCTTCTAACATTTGTTTTATTGACTCACATAAAGGCAATGAATAGCGAGCTAAGTAATCGTGGCGGTGTTGGTGGGAGTAGTTCAATGAGCAATGAGCAAGACGAAGACTCAAGCTTATCGTATGACAGCAGTTACTTTCTATCCGTATCCAACCAAACGCAAGAATAAATTGAAAGAATGAAGATCCTTAAAGCTAAATACCCTACAGCAAGGCAGTCATATCAAGTAAAAACTACTTAGTTCTAGTCAAATTAGGATAACCAAATTTTTGCATGATTCATTTGTTTTTTGCAAAGATCTCAAAGAAACGAGTTAAAAAGGCACTCACGTAGATTCACGGTATGCCAGCAGCTTCCTAAGCATTCAATGAGGATTAAATCAACGATTCCAAAGAAGAAATTCGGTAGTTTCAATCGACAATGAATTTTCAATCACCCAGGAGCTACCTTACTCGATCTACTTTGTCGGTTGCTTAGAATCCTTCGAGCCTTCCTGCTGAAGTCTAGCTTTAAAAGTCAATGTTACAGCAGCAATAGCAGCAGAACACACCCCAATAAAAAACACCATTGAAGGCTGCTTCTTCCTAGCTGATAAACTTTGAAGCAGTGATTAAGATCTAAAAAAGGAAATTACTTCCTGAATTGCGAGAAGCTCAGCTATTCACAACGACATCATAGAATGCACTGCAGAATCATGACAATTTTTTGAACAATTCGAATAATGGAGGGGCGAACAGCAGCGGATTGAAGAGTCGTGAAGGCTAGACAAAAAGTAGAATGAGCAAATACAGGAGTCTCCCGAATATCGAAGAATTCAATAAACAGAGTAAAATCAATAGCAGCTTCAATAAAAAAAAGGAAGATAAAGATGGATTGTAGGGTAATCCTGCTGCTCACTCTCTCAAGACTGACCCATACGAGCAATCAGGCACAAGTTTCTTTAACAAAACCTACTAGAACTCTTAATAGTAGTAATCGTAATTTCAACGGCACTAGTTATCTTCCTTTTCAGAAAACAAAAAAACCAAAGGGTCTGTCACTAATCGTATGCAATCTACGTAATAGCTCACAAAGCAATCTATCAACGACATCAATCAGCGGAATCTCATGAATAAGCTCAACTACTTTGCTTCAGAAAACATGGTGCATATCTAAATCCCGCATCTCAGCAACTTCAATGTCGAACCACTTCACAAATACGACGAGGAATAGCTCTACGATGGCGATTTCACATAACTCTTCACATTAACTAACAAACCTAGAGGATTCTCCAAATGGACTGATAACAATGGTGTGTATTCTTGGAAGGATTGCGTGATCGAATCGTATAATCAGAGCACTAATACGTTCATGATTAGATGGCTAGGGAATAATAAGTAAAAGGAAGTCACAAGATTAAATTTGTTGTTGGAGAATGAATCGTAAGAGAAGGGTGATGCGCGATTTGCGAAGGCGAAAGAAAGAAGGGAAATGATGCTGTTCTTTCTGACGATGAAGAATAAAATTATTAATGAAGAAATGGCTGGAAAGGGAGGATTAGAACAGAATAATGACAGAGAGAGTAACATGAATGTTATTTAGTATCCCAAGGATAGATTGCAGCATATTGTAGATCTGTAAGGAAGCTATCAGGGAGGGAGATTCTAACACTTAAATCATTGAGAATAAGGGCATATTCATAATTCTTTGTATGTTTTGTATATTTTCCCTAGGAGTTTATCTTGGAAGTAATTCATGACGCAAGAGGAACTGGAAGACACTAGGGAGCTGATAATTTAAGGAGTACTCCAGCTGTATAAGTACAATGTTATCAAGTTCAACTATTAGTTTCATACAGTCACTTCCATGGAACATTTCTATCAGAGGTAATGGGAGATTGAGTGGTCATTGATACGAGAATTAACTGACACTATTGATTAGGTATCTCCCGAGCTTTGGTGAGGAAGAGAAAAGAGGATAAGTAGCGTTCATGCGAAACGAATGGATACTCGAAGAATACACATGCGTACAAGAAAGCACAAACGATAGGAAGGATAGTATCAATAGTAATTCAAATAATTTTCTACCTGGGAACACAGCAGCAGGTATTCTAGATAAAAACAACGACAGAAACATTACCATCAATACCCCTAGCACTCCCCAACCCAAGACGATCTAAGACGACCCATTAGCTAAAACTACTTCTTAATCATCCTCCTCTTAATCATAATAGTTCTTCCTGCATCACTCTCGTTCATCTTCATCTGTGATCAAATCCGTTCACTTCAACATCTCGAGATACTCCGAGGAATTAGATCTCGCTAGGGAGAATCGCTAGAAGGCGCTGAAAAAAGAGAAAGAACGCAGAGAAAGTGTATTTTAACCTATTATATCCGATGAATAGATCCTGCAGCAGATCAACAACAATAAAACTAATCTCGATTAAGCAGCAGCAGATGCTATGGTTTCATCAGTCCTCGAGATGAAGATAACTCAATCGAAAGAGATCTTGGTAGATAGATCTTACGTTGATAGCATCTGCAGCAGACTAGCAACGAGTTCATTAGTCTTCACGAGTGACAAGAAATTTGAGCTGTTCAATGTTGTCGTCCCTATGCTGGCTTAGTTCGTCACGTGTCTCAGAGATATCAAGATATATAAATCACTTGGGAATATCTAATTGCTGTACAAGCAGCAAGCTATGTTGGCGATTAAATGTAATATTATATATACAAAGAGGGGAAAATGGGAGAATAACTCTTTAAAATAACTGATTCTTTTTCCTTTTGTTGAAACATTTATCCCCCCTCCCTATTAGAATTAGACAAGGACTTCTTACGGTAGGTTTTCAAGCTTGAGAGAGTTGTTGATAAGATTGATTCTGCACTGGAAGAGCTGCATAAGGAGTTCACTAGGCATCTGCAGAACAACAGTATCCCTGAGAATAGCGCATGGAGATAGCGAATCTCAATTTCCATCACGAATATGTAACAACAACAACAAACTTATAACTGTCCATTTCTCTGTTAACACTCCTCAACTCCTTTTTGGCTCGCAGGACGAACTGCTTGCTGTCAAGTTACATGGTTTAAGCTGTGAATGACTCTGTTACAGATGGCATAGCGTCGTTAGAGAAGTACTACGCTGTGCTTCCTATGCCGCATTGCTCAATACATCTTCTGAATTCCTTGTAAGCGCACAACTAAGAGATGCTATCCAAAAGAAGCAAAGCGAGAATAGCAGTGCTGCTACAATTGCCAAGAGTGAGCAATAGAATATTGATGGAGTGTTCGTTTTTATTCATTGATTGGTTGTTGAATGTATAGGAGCATCAGACTGCTTTGATTGACAGAATCGACTATGATGAAGACACTAGAGTAAATAGCTCATGCATAATATAATCTAAATATTTGTTCGTTCAGCCTTTATGTGCATGCATTATTAAGCTTATTTCTTGTTTAACTCTTTCCCCTTTGAAGTTGGTGACTGAAACAGACAAGAGACATCAAACAGAAGAAGAAGCAGAATAATAGTCTAATAGCTTGAAATTCAAGGCTTTCAATCAAGTAATCATATGGCAGAGTTTATCATACAGCTAAATATAATACTCTTCTCGTTGTTTTTGTTCGTGATGTATTTCAGGCTGAAGGAATTCACGAGGACAGCTACGAAAAGCAAGAAACAACAAGTCGGAATAACACGAACACGATCAACAGCTACAGCAAATAATAGCAGTAGAATTAGTAGCAAGAACAAGATGATAATTAGCTGACTTCCTCTGGATGGCAGAGCATCAAAGATGCACAGATTATTTATGCACTGTACTAGCAACTAGCTAAAGATCTCTCATAAGGTACATATGAGTTTAAACACCAAAGAGATAGTCAGTCTCTCTCATAGACACATATCTACTTTATCTTGCTCTCTCTCTCTCTCCCTTTGTTAACATATCGTTCATGATTGTTATGTATTTGCAGACAGCTACGAAGAGCGCTACCACAACATCAAGTTCTTAAAACCAGGATAGATCCCGATTCAGCCGATGTTCATGCTCAAACTCACCATGCTTAATGACAAAACTGAAGAAGGGTAAACAAAAAATTTTGCTCCATACATAGAGATTCTTAGTTTCTTTCATTTAATAATCCTGAATTATCTTGTAGAAAGAAGCAGCTGAAGCATGTAACGAAAGGCACTTCTCTAAAACATCTCGAGTAGCATAATGGTGGGTTTCTTGCAGCTACCTATGGGCGAGAAAAATTCTACAATTATCAGAATGTCTCCTTCATGGACATGTTTATCGATCTAGCCAAGAGAAACCAACATGAATTCGATGTCTCCAAACCCATCGACATGAACAAAGTAACATCAATAACATAAAACAAAATACCATTTGTGTTTCTGACCTGTGTTTATGTTTTCAGCTGCGTGACCATCTCGTTGGGCACAGATTCGGCTGGTTCCACTTGAATTCCTTCATGATTCGAGTCGAACCACCCTTAGACGAAATCGAAGCAGCATTCAAGGAAATCATCATGAATCCTCTGAAACAGCTGCAAAAGATACAAAAGCTTTACTTCGGGAGTAATAATAGCTAATATGTGTTTTCATTTGACATCGCTCATATGTCTATTGTGTTTAATTCAGCCTTAGAGTCGAAGATGAGTGACCTGAATAACACTGAATAATACTACCCTAAGCACACCTAGAATAATACCAAAGATAACTATCCAATTTCGATTTCTGACAACCTTCTATTCAGCGCAGAAGTGACTGACAAATACATCGCTTCTATCAAAGAATCGCATCATGTGTTCTTGAACGACTCCTTGTATCCAATCTACGCGCTGATTACATTGCTTCTCTCCTTTGAGTTTTATCTCTTGCATACTAAGAAATATGAGAAATTCATTACTTCTGCTATTGAAAGTGCTAATTTAGAAGTAAGACACATGCACAGGTCTGTAGCACCTTTAACTGTTGTGTTTCTTTTCGATTGTTATTAAGCGTTTCGAGGAGGTGTTCCAAGAAATGAAGAAGCTACAGCGCGATTTACATACATTTCGTACAGTTCTCCCTGATCAATTCAATCTCGGCGTGTTCATCGTGGATATTGCAGAGTATAAATCAGCAGTCATGAATGAGATTCTCAGCAAGGATGCGCTGATCAAGAAGTAATTATAAGCGAGCTGCGTGGAGACACTCAAAAAGAATGAGGATTTGGAGTAGCTTATCCATTCGTTGTTAGATGCGAAACCGTAGACGATCGATTAGTATATCAAAATCAATTTGTATCTCGAAGGATAGGAGATTGTGTAGCAGCTAAAGTAGATCGAGTTCTATATATTGCTATCAAGTAAGCTGTTGGGCTAAGTGGCAGAGAGGTGATTGTTTATCTAATTTGCTTTAATTGTTAAAATTCACAAAAGAGAAGTTATTCGAGTAATTGGAATCGTATTAGATAAAGACGGATCAGCAGTAATTCACAGATTTTCTCTAGCAAGACTCCATGCTGAAAGGGATCATTCTTTAAAAAGAGCAAAAAGAGAAAAAGCAATTGGAAAGCAAACCAAGGTTTAAGAAAATGCACTTGGACAAGAAATCCCGCTTGCTGGATGAGATCGAGCTGTGTAAACGGGAAATCATGGAGTTCTCTGAGCTGAGAGATATTGATTAGTCTTTTCATAATTAGACGGTAGCGGAGACTCTCAAAGGAAACATCCACAGTATTGAAGAGAAAATCAAGGAAATTAGATATGAAGAAATACATTTGAACACGGGGTATGATGGGAAATTAGATTTTGATGAATTTGCGGAGAGATTTGAGTACTATGAAGAATTCTGGAAGTTCGCTGCAGAATGGAAATATGTAAAGAAACAACAACAGAAATGAGGGGAGAGAAAGAGAGAGAGATAAGGGAAGAGTTTTAAGATGATAATAATAGATTTTGTGTTTGTGTGATGATACTTCAAGAAAAAGGAATAATGGGTGAGTAAATCTGTGATCAATAGCCCATTGAGTCAAGTAGATCTGAAAGACATCGAATCGACACTGGAAATTGGAAACAAAATGCTACGATAAGTCGAAGGGTTCTTTGTTGAAAATGATGCCCACTTCGTGCCACTGGTGAATCTCGTTAGTGCACAGATCGCTTAGTATGGAGAAATCTATGATTTCTTGCTGCTTGTTTCGCATGAATCGTTCAAAGCTGAACATTGGAATGTAAGAAAGAAAGAGAAGATGAATACGGATTAATTTTTATTTTTAAATGTTGATGTTGTTGCTAATGTAGCTTATCTTGGATGCACTCTACACTGATGACCAAGATAGGAAGAAGTACATCATGTCATATTAGAATGTGACGCTACAAGATCTCATCCACGATAACATCATTTCGATAATAGACTACATCAAGAGCATCGCTGGGGTAATATTAGCTTGATCAATCCCATTATTTACCATATTATCTTTTTCTACCATTATTTTCGTACATTTTCACCCTGTTTTTTATCTTTTGTTCTCCTCTCTAGCAAGCTGAGAACGAATTCAAAGTGCATGAGAGCATAAAAACCCTCGAGAACGAACTCAAGAAAATCAGTTTCTCAACTATCAACTACTTTGGCATCCACATGATCACTAACTCCTCCGATATTTCTGCGTACATGAAAGTTCAAATGCAAATCATCCAAAACATGATCAAAAACAAGCTTTACAGCAGAAACGATTTCGCACATAAGCTCACTGAGCTAGAATAGCAAGTCGTGCACTCCAGGAAAGTTGTCAAGTTAGTAGGTGTCATGCAGAATCGATTCATCAAAATCATCCCAATTCAGAACTTCTAAAGGTACCTCTCCCATATCAAGGACTCAGTGAAGGAGCTCACACGATGCAGAGAAGCATACGAAGCGCTATTAAAGGAGATGAAACAGCGAGGATTGCAATATTTACTGGAGCTATTTGGGACGAAAGATCTAGAGTAAAACCATCATGAACGACTGCCTAGATATTAAGAAAAATAATTAATCGTTGTGCGCTTGAGTCCGCAGGCTGTGAGTCTATTAGATTCACTAGACAAGAACATAGTTTCCCTAGACAACATCGAAAATAGCTTATTTTCTGTGATTAAGCACATTCGGTAGTAGAATTCAAGATTCACATTTTTCTCTGATTTCTCAATCATGAACCTATGCGAATGCGTCTACAATACGAAGGAGTTCTCCGATACACTACGCTAAGCGTTTAAAGGGATATAATCGTTCCATATTGTGTCAGCTTCGGAGAAAAAAGAGAAAAAAAATACAAATAATAACAATACTGGGAAGGACATCGCGATTAGAGAAGAAAATGAAGGTGAAGATGCTGAAGAAGATGGCGAGGATGATCAAGAGAAGAATATTGTCAAGTAATTGCAAGAAATCAACAGAAATAGCAATAATAATGAGGAATTATCTAAGGAAAATCAAGGATAGTAGTCGTAATAGTAGTAACTACCAGTAGGATCATCATCACAATAATCCTCAAACTCCTCATCTCTTAGCACTCCTCTCTACGGCAATCAACGATACTACCACGTGCAGAGTATGAAGAACTGGTATGGTGAGACTATTTAACTTACTGAGCCAATCCAATACAGTCTTCAATCCTATGATGACCCTCCAACATTCACAATACTAAAAGACATAGAAACCAGTTCCCGAGCATACATCCGCACGTAAGTCATGCAGAACCTCAATGGGATTGCAGTGCATGCATATAAATACAGTATGCTGTGGGGCATGCTGGTTTCTCGCTAAGTGATGTTTTAGATTTTATATTTGATCAACGATGTCATATTCTACCATGATTTGACGCTCGTGCTGTCTGCGAAGGACATCCCATATGAGGTCAAGCTGAAACAAATGAAATAGCATATTTAATATAATCTCGCTGAGTTTACAAGCACGCATGCTTTCGCTGGGAAAGTACACACGATCTAGAAAGGGCACATCCAGCAATACACGCAGTTTATTCTACAGATACTGCAACATCAAGAGATATTAGAGTAATTTTCACATATTTTCTTTATTAAAATTCAACAAAAATGGCAATTATTTTTGACATACCCCATAGGGAATTCATAACTTCCAAAGAAGAACTCATCGAAGGATTAGGCTGCTACTCTTATTAAGTCCTTCCCAAGTTCACTCTGCAAATGAGCTCGAAGAAAATTGAAAACCTTCATGAGATCCAAAAACAATCACGAGAATACGCTACATCTATTCTTATGGAAAACATCGACGCTGGACTCATCGATTAGGAATCCGCTGAGAATTTCCCTAATCTTTCCTAGAATTCCCCACTCTTAGCATCCTTCCGAGGCAATGACTTCGATGTTTGCTTGGTTTCGATGATCTACAAGAAATCATACACATACGAAATCAGCCCACCACTAAGAGGATTCGTCATCACCTAAGCCTCCCGAAGAATATTCCATTCGTTTATCCAGGCACTCTACACGAACTCTGGAGCGATCCTCAAAGGGCCATAAGCAACTGGAAAAAGCTCACATTTCGAAACAATCTGCATTTTACTCGCTAAACCCTATTTCATTTGGAAGTTCGAATCCGATTAACCATACAACACCGTGCACTAAATCCTCACAGGCGTTGCAGCAGGTGGGTTCTGGTTGCATCTAAAAAACCTTGAATCATGCGATTTAGGAGTCATTTCCATGATAGGTTAAGTAGTCTTCCTCATCCGTAAAGCCATCATGAATGAGTAAATGCTGTTCTAGTTCTCCGGTAAAAGTTATCCTGTCCACCATTCCTACGGAATCGTCTGCAGTTTCACGGATAAATTCAACACTTACGACAGAAAAATGAACTAACTACCGAAAAGTCTTCTCGAGAATTTCCGAATCATTAACATTATTGAGCCCGATGTCAAGCCGATCATCAATAACTACATGATTCTTCAAGGGTTTGTGGACGATCACAGTGAATATACCAATAAGTTCCTGGGGTTTTTGAGGTTCATCTCAGGATTATACTCGAATAGCTTTCTTCTGAATGAGAGTGAGTTCAAGGAGGATCAGCTCGATGCCTACAAAGAAGAAGCCAAAACAGAATCGATTCCATTGGGGAATTTAATTTCTTTGAAGACAATCTTAAAGATCCTTCGACTTGCTTTCAGCTACCACGCTGACAGAAAAGAAGACTACCATCATTCAGCTTTGAATACCCTCCATGCAGTTGTGCACAATTACTTTGCTTGCTTGCTAAGTTCCCATTAGAGTTTGATTGTTTAGAAATCCTTCGCTTGCTTTTTTGGCACCAACAGCCACGCGTTTTCCAACGATAATAGCTTGAATGTTCAATCTGGGTTATTTGATAAGGAGTTGCTTGCTATGTAGACTGATATTTAGCTATTCTTGGATGTGTTTCACTTGAAGAAAACACCCCAAATGGAGAAACTAGCACATAATGTGTTCCCTTTGGTTCTGAATAAAAATACACTGATCATATCAGGAAGAGCAGGAAAGAATAAGTCATTCTTCATCAAAATGCTTGGGTTCCTTTATTACAAAGCCAAAAGTACATTTGCATTCACTCTCTCCCACTTTATCTTCACTTATTCTCTTTATTTGGCATCCTATTAATTACTGTTTTGTTTTTTCCAACAGAGAAAGACTTCTTCTTGAATTGGTTGAAAGTGGACAGTATTTCTCCTGAGAGATTACTAGGTTGTTTCAATTCCCATGGCGAGTGGGAAGAAGGTGTTATCAATTAAATAATCACTTCCATGAGCACCAACAGCACGAATAAGAGGTTGCTAAATACAATCAAGTATCTCCCAAGAAAATAATTTTGCTCTTACCCTGCTAATGCATGTGGAGAAACTACTAGTAATGCTCCAACGACTGTACCTTCAAATGGTAATGAAGCTAAGACAACCAAGGCCTAACAGTAGTAGCAATCATTACAGTAACTATCTGTACCTTAAGCTGTGCAGTAATTCATTTAGGCATCGATTCATGATTACATCACTGAAGACGATTGGCTAGTCATCGATGCATCAGCGCAATCGAATAAATTCCCACATAACTAAAGCATTGAGAGACTGCTTGTCGGGTTCTACAGTAGATCTTTTCATTTGAGCAATTAAGATATTTTGAAAGTGCCAGGCAGCACATTCTGCGTTTTCGAAATGGAGAGTTTGTAGAGTATTTCCCCGAATTATCTTGCGAATCATATTCTTGTTCATTTGAATGACGATCAATTCACGCTGAAGGAGGAGTTCAACGCATGGTTGCTGAGGATGAAGCAGAAGAATAGCTTCTTTGGGAAGTTTGAATTCGCTGCGAAGATATGCTTCACGTTTTTCTTTGAGGAAGTCATCGATGCTTTTGAAAAAATGCCTTAAAGTGTAAGAAAAAGGAGAAAAAGGGAAAGAATAGGGGGATAATATACTTATTTCTTAATTGATGATTAACCTTGTTGGCTGCTATTCTCTAGTCCTTTAGGTACTTAATCTCGAAGAAAGCGCATTTGAATAACTTCCTGAATTACTTTGAGATTTTCTTGAATGAAATCCGTAAAATGGAAATCGCAACTGGAGAATGGGAAGATGAAACCAACAAGGTAGCCATACACACAGACACAACCCATTTATTCTACCCCCTTTTCACTCTTCTTTCTCTTTTTCTTTTTTCTTCTTAGGGCCCAAACATTCCCCGCACCAATCTCTGGAAAGCTAAATTCTCTGCTAACAGCATCTTCTGGGGCGAAGATAACTCCTCAGTCGATCCGTCTCCTTAGAAACTCCTTCGAAAGGGCACAACTCGATTTAAATTCTCCAATTCTATCGTCATCGATGACTAAATCTAAGAGAACCAGACCGCTTCGGACAATAACAATGAAGATGACACACCTAACAATCCAAATAAACAAAAGAATCAACTCCGCACGGACAGTGATCTTCGCTTGGTGTGTTATCTAGAGAGCATCTTCGTGTTCTGCTTGACGTGGAGTGTTGGCAATATCCTTAAGAACGAAAAGCGAACGATCTTCAATGAACTCCTCTAGCGTAGTATCGAATTATATTTAGATTTCAGAGTCAAATACACACGAATGCGCTTGAACCGAGATAATTATCCCTTCGCAGTGAATCTCAAAGCATTACTCAATGAATTCAGCACCAACATTGGATAGTCCTCTGGTGTCTCCTAATTGAACATCTTTGATTATTGCTTCGATACAGTGCGCAGTGAATGGGTATCGTGGGTGAGTTTATCAACTGAAGAATATGGTGTCATCAGTGGGAATTTCCAATCGAATAACTTAGACAACCGCGAAATCATTCGATTAAACCCATACGCGATCAATATCATGGAGAACAAGATATCCAAGGAAATATCAAGCATATCGATCCCCGACAAAGCACTGTTCGTAGACACCAAACCAACTAAAATTACCAAGCACTTCCTGCAATATTTCCTAGCATATTCCAAGCCACTGTTTTTAATTTCCAGAGCGCAAAACGGACTCACAACACTCATCCATCAGAGATCCTAAGCTCTGGTCGAGTAATTCAATTATTCCTCAGTGTTTTTGTCCTGCACGCCTACGCTAACTGTGAGAAATTTCCAGAAGAAAATTGAAGCAAACTTAGTCTCCTCCTAACCGTTTTTGTTGTCTCCACCGAATAAAACAAATGGAATCGTGATCGTCGATGATTTTAACTTAGCTTCTTAAGGTATTTCCCCAGTTGGCGCAGTGAGATCGTTTCTAGAGGGCAGCCAATGGTTCAGCAACGACAAGAATCGATTTGTGAAGTTCCTGAATGTAGTCTTGGTGTGCTTGTATTCGCATTCAGGGGAGCAATCTGCAAATATGTTCGATTAGCGATACTGCAATATACCGCTGTCAGTGATTGAGAAATCGATGATTTTTAAGATGCCAAACTACGATTAGTTTGATCTGATTTCGATTTTCTCGGAGTACAACAGCAACGCATCGTCTGGGCTATTCGCATTGCAGCATAAGATCAGCGATAAGCAGTAAAGTGTTATTTCGTAAGTTTGCTCGTCCACAGCATCGCTAGCACTTCTCACAATGAAGAAAAGGTATTCAGAAAGGAAAAAGGGGATCAATATGAGAAAAACTTTCTGAATTTCTCATTAATTTTACCTAAATTTTAGTTAAAAATGTTTGTATTGTTTTTCCTCAAAAGATACTTGCTGGCGGAGATAACAGCTACTTTCGGTGCCAACCTGTCCATGCAAAAAGCCATCGAAGTCATCCGAAACTTGAATTATTTCGTCTACGAAGACAGCAAGAGCTCTCTGAACATGAACACCGAGCGATATGCTAAATCCTTAATATTCTTGCTAAACTAGTTCTACGCTCAAGAATTCATTCACAACTCCTGCGAAATCGAGAATCCAGCAAGCCAAACCGCCTTCCCTGTCTCCCCAGCGAAACAATTCTCATAAGCGCCTAGCTTAACGCATGCCTTTTCGATCTCCGACGATTCCTCCAAAGAAGCGAAGGATAATATGAATCTCTTAGATTTCCCTGAATAAATGAATATCATCGAGAATCCCAAAACAAACTTAATCGAGAATATGAATGAAATCGAGGAGATTAGGAAAACATATGGAGTCTTATCTTGCTTTGAGAAAATAGCACTGTTCACGGATATTCTTGATGAAAAGTAAGGATTCGATAAGGAACTTATCTTGAAAAGTATCAGGATAGAAGAAATGATAAAAATCAAATAGAATCTGTAGAAACCTGATCCCAACAGAGAAGACGCATTGGAGAACGCTCAAGCTGAGAAGCATGATTCCGTGGAAGATCAAAGGAAGTCCAAAAGAGTGCCGAATGCTAAGAATAATAACTTTCTCGATTTCAAAGAAGCAAATTCATAGTCAGAGCGAGCAGAGGAACTGTTCTAGAAGAGAGTCATGCAGATCTGGCATACACCATCAAGACACGTGCAGTTAGCGTTCAAAAGCACATTCATGCAGAAAGCAAGCAAACCAAAGACAGTCGAAGAAATCACCTAAGAAACTCAATTCGCAAAGTATCTCCTAGATATCGAAAATAAGGTAGACTAAGGCAGCCCAGAAAAGATTAGTTTTGTTTTTCTATGTTTGTTTGGTATCACATTTTTTGGTACTCATTTCTTTTGCGATAGATCGACAAAGTCACAATAGACAAGAGTGAAGTCGAAGGGCTTCCATTGTAGCTGATGCAACGGTTAGTTGGGATTATGGTAGGAAATCCATAACAGCCACAATAGCAAGAGAATTTAAATTATTTTCTTCACAAAAGAAATGAAGTTTTATTCTTCAATGAGAATCTATTCAATGAGCACCATGAACTAACTTCTCAAAGCGAACCTACCAGCAATAAAAACAAGCTGAAGGTGATGAGTGACATCAAATTAGAGGAGAAATAGCAAGACTAGTAGTAAAAATAAGATCAAAATAACCCCATGATAATTGAGAATCTCATCGACCCTAACGATCACAGCTAGAACTACATGATTAAAAAGCAAATCAAAGACGACGAATAGATCTATAGATTTGCTTTCATTGGCAAGAAGAACCAACGCAAAATCGTGTAGTTTTTAATCGCAAAGATAATCTCCTACCCTACTAAAGACGATTTACTTTATCTCTTCAGCACCAGGGAAAACTCCTTATACACGTTATATCTCCACTGTGTGAAGCTCTTGCATTTACTGTAGCTCACCAGACAGAGTATTCTCATTGAATCGCTAGTCACTGTGGAAGCTGCTAAACAGTTATTAAAGTTCTCCTCGTTCGTTTTATAATACGAGTTCATTGAGTTCGATCCACTGAAACATCACAACCATTATCTTCATAACTACCACTACAACATCCATTAGGAAGACAAAGCCAGCAGGTATAACTTAAACAACACGAAGACGAAAACAACCAACTCTGATGACCTCATCGATGCTGATGTAGAAACACTCCTCACGGAAAAACTCCTCCAAGCAATGGATTCGATTTTTACAGACAACAAGCCTTGTGTTCTCTTCATTGACATGTCGTCACTTCAATAAGCGCACATGCAAACGTAGATTTACATACTCGAGACGGTGAATGCTATCGTGAAGAATAACGAGATTGTGTCGTTATTGGGGAAAAAACAATGGGATAGTCTACTCGAGAAATGGAGTTTAAACAAGAAATACATTGGGCTGAGTAACTATGTGATTTACTAGCTGCTGTCGTTTAAACTCGCGAAGATGTTGAAGATCGTGTTGTATTACGAGCCGAAACCAACGAAGAATGACACGCAACTTGATGTGATTGTTTCATATGCTAAAATGCTCACACATTTCACAAAATACACCTTATTTACGCCTCTTGAACCAGTTATCCCCTTGAATATCAACTAAACTCCACTTAACAGCACTACCAACCCTACTAGCAAAAACAGCTTTGTTGTCACTGATCTCTTCGGGTAGTTCATCTAATAGAGCATAACAACTTTCCATGATTCGCTTGTGAATTCGTTGTATTCCTCTGATTTCGAGATTCAGTCGATTTACGCTGATCACATGAGTTCGTTTAAATACTCGACGGTATCTCAAGTGAAATACGATTACTTCTACACGTATCACATCATTCAAGCGATTATCTAGGAGAGAATTTACGCAGTTAAGAACGAAACTGTGCTGTTTGCTTTGAGATAACTTTGTGAAGTCAAAATCAAAGATTATGAAAATGAGATAGATTAAGATAAAGAAACGCTGGAGAACATTGTCGCTACTCTGGCAGAATGCAGAGATAGACTACATGAAGCGCAAGAAACGATTTCTAAAGAAGAAACGATTATTTCAGGTACAATATTAAAATTATTAAAACTAAATAATTTTTGTTGTGTATTGTTTTAATCTTTTTGTTTTTGCTAGCACTGCATGAAGAAGAGAAGAACCAAGCAGATCTGTTAGCTCGAGCATTGTATAATGAAAACGCAGCGAAATTAGCTGAGAAGGATCTTTCGGATCCTATTGCTAAACTGAATAAAATAGAAGATGCTACATACAATGAAGATGTAAATTTCATTAGCTTGATATCAATCAATTCTGTAGCTAAATTGGTTTATTTTTTAAATATTTCCAAACAGATTCAGATCAAGAAGATGACGCAAACAAAGCAGATGAACCAATATATCATGGTATTCCTTGTGGTATTCGCTGAGTTCATCGAATTCCCAGATTTCACAGAATTACGGTTGACCTAAGACATCCTCGAATCTTCCAGAAAAGTGCCTTAGTATAATCCCGTCCTTGATACACAAGACATGGATTACTACAGGGAAGTATTCGAAAATATCTTCGGGTTGCATCAAGTAAACTCTTTCTTTCTACTTATTATTTTTATTATCTTATCCTGTTTTTGATCATTTCTTCTTAGGTTTACAAGAAGCTCATGAGCAATATAAAGTTCATCAGCTGCTCTAAGCAACAAAATGACTTATTGAATATCCTAAACAAGAGTGAAGGACGCTAAGAAAACTCCTATTTGTTCTCGCTCTCGAATAATTTCAATTTACTCCAAAGGGACATTATTAATATTATTGAGTTATCGGTGAAGTACTTAAGATCTATTGTTGAAAAGCAGAAGATTCCTTAGAGTTCATAGGATCTAGATAGTTCGATTAAGGAACTCAAAGCGCGTAGATCAGATATCGAACATTCGTTAAGGGAACCTAGAAAAATAGCTCATGAACTCCCATCGAGAATAGCTAGTTTATCCTAAGAACAAACGAATCTTGAAGGGAAGATTGCAAACAAAACAAAAGGAATCTAAATGTTCCAAGACAACAAGATTATTGTAATCATACTTTTTTGTGCATTATTTCAAAGGGCTGAGGGAGGGCATCACAACAATGATCTCCATTGTTGGGCTGAGTTCATAAATGACTTTGGCTTATTTTCATAGGTGGAAGATCTTTACAAAGAGAAGCTATCTCGTGATTCTCATTCCTTGACTGATTGGAGTAAACTAAATGAGATTTCGAAGAGTTTAACTGTCAATGTGCTCTTCGTCCTGCAATATCCTAATTTCATTAAGAATACAATCTCCGAGGTATACAAATCCATTGAAGGAGTGAAACTGCAATTCACTACACCTGATCTCCCAGAATTATTGCTGGGGAAATGCGGATACTATGAGATGGTGCGGACTAGATTCCCCTAGAATAGCACTGTCATCGATAGACTATCAATTATTGAGTTCCTTCAATCCAAGGATATCTACTATCCACCGTTGGTTGTCGATAAAACAGGGATATTTGAGACATACATGCGAGCTAAAGCTACTAGCAAGGGATTAACGGTTGTATTTGAGAATTCCTCTGTCGGTCGAGGAACGTATGAGACATTAGTAGCAGCGATCAAGCAAGGACATCAAGTAGTTATTTGTAATTTCAATGATGATCTCTTGAGGCTAGTTACCCCGATAGTTGATTGGAAAGTGCAAATGGTGAATGAAATAGCAAAGCACTTTGCATTGACAGGATAGTAAGAATCGCCCGAGAAATCAGCGTTTGGGATATTCACGAAATTCAGAAAACCATTGGATTTCCATTAGACAAAGAATATGACTGTTCATTAGGATTTCAGGATCTTCTTTTTGATCGAAAAACTCTCGTTTACATTCCCAGCTGCGTTTCTCAAGAAAGTAAGAAACTAAAGGAAGAGAGAAAGAGCAAGAGAGAGAGATAGAGGGGGATCAGTATTCCCATGAATTTTCATCATTTTATGCTAATCTATTTGTTGTTTAGGTCTATTCTGTGAACTTCGACATTGAAGACGAAATGAGTTGGAAGCTAACCATGAATGATATGCTCATCCAGCAGTTCCATGGTGACAAGAAAGATGCAGTTCTGAAGGATAAAATTGAAGCTGCTGAAGGTAGAGAAGCAGAAATCACTAGTCTACTCACTCGCATCCACACAAGTCTTCGTGCGAATTTAACTTGTGAGGAGCTCTCTATCTTCGATTCTATGAAAGAAGATCTCCTGAATGTCGAGGATATTCTTAAACTTCAAGCATCCCTTTAGTAAGCACTACCGAAAAGGAAGACTTCTATGGATGATCCTGCTGCTGAAGAAGAAGATAACTAATCAAGCAGAGAAGAATTACCTGGAAGTGCATTCAACATAACAGACCAGCCAGCAGTAGTAGCCCCTATGATCCTTCCAAACATCATAATTCTCCAGTAAAGTGATGACAACAACACGAATACGAACACGAGCGTGGATTATAATGGGAATTCCTCTAATCTTAACAATCTCATTAGATCTTCCCCACAATCGTAAGTTCACATCTAAGACACTCCATCTTTAACAAACATAAGCAGTAGAGATAACCCTATTGATAAAACCTTAAATCACGACACAGACTCTGAATCATCCAGTGAAATGTCGGATGTACCATCTATGATTTCTAAATCCAGCTGTGTCTCCAACAAACGTCGAAAATTCGTTTTACCTAAATTCCACAACAAGCGGGAAAGCCTAGTGTTCAACGACGAAGACCTCAACGAGCAAGAGGAAGCACTGCATGAAATAGCCTAACGAGGGTTTGCTCATTTAGATTCGAATCTAGCAGCGCTAGCTAATTTATATGTGCCAATATTAGATTTCCTATATGGTGTAAAAATCAACTGGATAAATCTAGGGAAGATTCTGGGGACGATATATACATTCTCGGAGGAGTACATCATCATGGTTATCAAGTAGACATCGCAGAAGTGTATTCTAGAGAAGAACACACTCACTTTAGACTCAGAGCAAATATAAACTTAGAACTTCAGCAATCGTTTCTGTGAGACAGTGCTCTACATAATCAGTGGTATTTTTAGGGAAGACCACTTGATTCTATTTAACTTCCAGCTTGCAATGATGCTATAGCGAGGGTTAGCTGAGACAGACAGCAACGCTTTTAATGAAATCCAATGGAAGTTCTTTTTAACACAGCGCATTGATAATCTGCACATGAGTGATGCTTTCTCTGAGAGCAACTTCGAAGTTAAATGGACAGCTGCTTATGATAAATTCAAAGGGATTTTCCATTTAGCTGATGATATCTTGGCACCATTGCTGGATAAGTATAAAATCGATGAGCAAGTGGAACAAGTGGAGTTACAAACTGCAGATGAGACTGTCAAAGCTAATAGCTAAACGAATAAAGCAATGAATAGGTTTAAGAATCTAGTCGGGGGGAATAGAGACAGCAGTGCTATGAGAAATAGCAAATCACCTTAGCCTTCAGCAAGGAAAACGCTATTGCTGGGGGAATAGGATTTATTAGGAAGTGGTGGTCGTAGCAATAACAGCACAAATAGCAATAGCCATCCATATTAGATTTAAGTTAACCCAGCTATTAATGTAAAAGTGTCTTCTCCAGAGAGCTCTTTAAAACACATTCCCCTAAACTTGGGAGATGGTAAAATGATTGAAAAATACGAACAAGATGGACAGCAAGTCAACAGATCATTCGCGAACTAATTAGGAGTAGATCAAACACCTGAGTAAGGAGAATTCATATGAAAAAAGAGCGTATGTTATCCATATATTTTTGTGTTTTTAGCCGTGTATTGAGTGCAATCAACAAACGAGACGACGCACCTAGGAAATCAGCATATGCTACCAACCCTGATGGGTTCATTCCAATCACCTTAGACATCCCTTAGTTCGAAAGCAGCCAGAATATTGGTCTCTCCCCTATTCGACCTCACTCGTTCATACCACAGCTTAGAGTAACCAACATACTCATTGTTCTAAATGTCTTTTTAAACCCTTGATTTTTCTGTCATTTTCCTTAGGAGTTGCCTCTTTCTAAGTAGATTTAACTAGGTTTGACAGCATACAAGCAGTTCCTTTAGATTATTCCATACATGAGTGATAATTCTCGCTTGCGCATTGTTGTGAACAGCATATCTGACCACTTCAAAGATTGGAAGGCTTACGTGAATGAATCCGTGAAGATCGATAAGAAAAACGAAGACAAAATCATTCTCTTCAAGGAATACCCCAACAGCATCCAGAACAAACTTTCCCCATAAGAAGCGATGCTTGTAGCGAAATACTTCCGCTCAGACTGCATTCTAAGATTCGCGTAGACATATATTCGCAAGTGCTTCAAAAGTAACCAAGAAATTATTATATTTCTGAGTAAATAACCTCTTTTTGTAACTTCTCTAGCTGTGATAAAGATAACTCATAAGACAAGCATGGATCAGCATGTGAAGAACCAATGGTACAAGCGTCCTACTCTCTTGTTTTTCAACTCTATGGACAAGACAATCGCTGAGTCCTTGCAATTAAAAGCTGCTAGAATACAATCCGAATCCTATTTAGTTAGGCTAAACTGTGGGTTTATCCCGATCGAGCAGCAATGTATTGAGCTTGAAAACGCTGCTGGTGCAGGCGCATGGGTGCTGATTGAAAACATGGAATCTCTAGCTGAACGAGAAATGAGTTATTTACTCAGAAAAATCAACCAAGAACTCGAACGTCCTTCAACGACTAGCACATTTAAAATCTGGGTAGCCATCGGGCTAACTCTTGATGTGAACAACACGAACGGTACATTTAAACCCCTTGATTTCCAATGTCGCAGCATCGAGTGCAACTCTATGATGAGAAATCTAGCATAGACTTCCTGGAAGATCTTCTTAAACGACTACACGAATATCGCATAAGCAGTGGAAAGACTCTTCAACATAGAAGCCTAGGAATATAAAGTTTACCACGAACAGAAGCGCTCACTTTACAAGAGTGGTCTCCAGCGATCGCTCTAAGGATCAGGGGTAAACGTTGGTAGCTCATCGACGACAAAGAAAGTCGGTCTGGAGAAGATTTTACTAGCCTCCAAAACCGGTTTAGGAGCGAACAACTGCTATGTCCATAAATACCTCAAAATGCGATTGGCGTTACTGAACCACTCAGCAATCTACAATTTCGGTTCTCTGCTCAATCCAGATTTATTCATGGCTCAATTTCCGGAATACCATGAACTCAATAATAAATTTTCCTAGAAATACAGATTTTCCTTGGCATTTGTGCTAGAACAATCGAAGCTGCACACAGCCCATAATGTGACGAGCGGTGTCTCTCATCATGTTCCGTTTGTCTCCGAGTTTGATATTTATTATCTATTGGATGATATTTTGAATTTCTTAGATCAATATCCACTGAATCCTAAGACTTTTCTTGAGAAATACCTAGATTTCCTATTTCCCTTCAATCACCATTTAGTTTAAAGTCTCGTAAAGCGGTATATCACATCGCACATGGAAGGATAGATCACACTCCGAGTCAAAGAAGATCAATTCTCCTATTAATTGTATAATTTCCAAGGATCATTTAACAACGTCGAAGAAGCGATTGTGAAGACCTTGCAGACATTTCCATAAGAAGATCCGATGCAGTTATTCGATCTCTCGACGAATTACGAGTTCCTGAAGGATTTCAAGCAATCCAAAGCGTTCTTGGATAAGATCATCGTTGTCGAGAAGCAATGGGAAGTCAGCAAGATATCTACGATTCTCAGAGAGATCTAAGATGTAGTCATAGAGAAGACACACAAAAAGAGAATGAATTAATAGATAATCAGCTTCAACAATAATAACAATGCAGAGAACAACAATAACAACAACAATACTCTCATCACGTTACAGGACTCTGAAGGAAGGAACCATTCATCCATAGCAGGGTCAAAAGAAAGCAAAGAATAAAAGAAAAAGAGTAAATTCAGTAGTAACGATGTGCAAGCAGTAGATAATCCAAATGAAGAGATCGCTAGACAATAAAAGGTTAGGAGATGCATTATGCTGTTGTTTTCATGTTTTCCATCTTCATGTCTTTCCTCCTGTTGATTTTATTATATTTTTTCCCCTTCTTAGAACTATCCTCTTAAGTATCTTAAGAGTATCAGCAAGCAGAAATCTGAGAGGGAGAGTCTCTTATCCCTGATAAACACGATCCTAGCTGTGATTGACTTGAACATAGAAGTTGAATAATATGAGCTGTTTGTGTCAGCGTCTCGAGCACAAACACCCATCGAAGATTCCTTAATGGTCGCGATTAAAAACTGGATTCTTCAGCAGTAACCCTCCGAAGATGATGTCATAAGATTCAAGAGAAAAGAACCTTCTGGCTTCCAAGGCACCCTCATTAAAGAGCAAATCCTCTTTCCATCGTTACAACAAAAACGTAAAAAGATTTGAATGGGTGAAAGTAATCATTTTTCTAACATAAATCATTTACAAACAAAAAAATAGACCACACGAATCTACAGCCACTAGCTATTCCAAAGCGTCGTAATAGATACAACCCTCTCGATTCAGCGGGTAATAGCAGTGCTATCAATCTCACGCCTCTCCCCGGTGCAAGTTCGTTCTCGTAGCTTGAAAACGTTTAAATCTCGGAACTCAGCATCTTCCAAAAAGATAAGATTGAAGATCTTCTTCCTTCTCCAATGCGGGAATCATCTGCGGTTTAGAACGAACCCAAAGAAGATCTCATGCGAATATCCTTGGGGTAGAGAACAGACTCATCTGTATCCCCAACATATCCGCACAGTCCTATGAAGAGTCCGACACGCCTAGGTAGTCTAGGAAGATCCCCGAAAAGCTAGTCTGTAAAAGACCCATCGAAAAACAAAGGAAATGATAATAAACTCAAAATAAATCAAAAACTGCATCTTCCTTTGGGAGGGCTGATGTAAACATGGAATAGGACTGTGTTTTCCATGTCCAACACATAAACTGAGGTAGAAATAATAAACGATCCGAAACTATGTGAGAAGCTTCTTTTAACAAATGAGCTGCTCATCGCCTCTAGGCTAGTCCATATCATCAGAAATGATCTCTTTAGGATCAAAGATTTCCTAAGAATCAAAGTAACATTGCTTTAGACTACCAACACACATACACTTTACTTATGATTATTTTCTCTATTTCTTTTAGGAAGGTGTAGCGTTTTGCAGTGAGGAGAAGGAAATGGTGAAGGCCCTCCAAGAAAACCGAATCCCTTTATCGTGGTGGAAGTGTGCTTTCTTCACTGAAGACAATCAAGGTGTGAGTCTCGTCACCTTCATCAAGCATGTTCTGTCGAAGCTGGAGTACATTACAACGTTGTTTTAAACCTACAAAGGAGGATTGTCTCCAATCATACCCTTGACAAAGCTCTTCGATCCTGTGGGGTTCATCCATTCAATGATCCTGCGCTTCTCTATGCAATAGAACTACAATCTACTTGCTGTAAAAGTTGTGCTTCAAAAGATCGTCTCGATGACGAATCAAAAAACATAGAATAATCCAGGAACAACACCAGCAGCTGGAATGTCACCTTCACCTACTACCACTTCATCTACTAACCTCTCTAATTCTATTTTAATCAGTGGTCTGAGCATCAAGAACGGTCGCTTAAACAAAGAATTCTTCTTAGAAGACGATGGACCACGAGAATTCGAGTATTCCATGAGTCAACTGTAGCTAATCGTGACTGCCAAATCAGACAAAGCGAAAGGTAACATTGATTAGAGCTACTATGACAACATCATCCCTGTCGAGCTGTACGACACGAAGATGAATGAATCCTATGAATTCCATGATATGGAGAGTGAATTCTACAATCAATTACTTTTTCCACCTTAAGTATTCGATTACAATGATGCGAATACCTAAGCAAAAGATAAAGCTTCAGTGGATCATTCGTAATTTAGATTATCACCGAGGGGGAGTAATAATACTAATAGTCTTAGTACTTAAGGGATTCATCCATCTTCTTCGTAGCTCTTGAATCCAAACACACGGCATCACAGTCCGAGCTTCTTAAGGACAGCGTTTTAGAAGAGTGCACAGTCGAAAAAACCGGTAGATATTGAACTCACCTCACCTGGAATAACTTAGATCCACTACGCGGTTAGGATACCAATATAAAATCCAAATACATCATAGCTGATTTCATAATTCCCATGCAATTTCAG
>Ga0302271_10000157_pt1 | contig 60737 bp, 23 predicted proteins | sample III_Bog_N1_1_FD_198767 | JGI IMG/M metagenome (GOLD analysis project Ga0302271, IMG submission 198767) | Peat permafrost microbial communities from Stordalen Mire near Abisko, Sweden - III_Bog_N1_1 | ecosystem: Environmental > Terrestrial > Soil > Wetlands > Peat | place: Sweden: Abisko...
TTTTGGGGGTAGATTCGTTAAAGAATTATTCAAACTTTTCTAATTCTTCAAGTCAAATTAAAACCTTTTTATTATTATGACTCCCTTCTCAGCTACATCGGATTCTTAGAGAAACTTCCTTGTACCTTCTGATTGATTGAAGAAGAGGGTCTTATGAATAAATTTATGAGGCAAAAATAAGCTTGAAATAACAAGGAAATCTCTACTTTCGGAAATATCCAGTCAAGATTTGGATAGCTAGTTAAACAATAACATTAAAAGATGAAAAGAAATCTTGGAAATAATCATATTTTTTAGAGTTAAGTAAGATTCTCAAGATTCAAGAAGAGAAAACAAATAATCAGGACACTACTCTTACTGAAATACTCGAACCAAGAGTTAGAATCATCTCTAAATCTCTCAAAATATGATTGAATCTACTATTAAAGAAAGTAGTTGATTTTTGAGAAGCAAAAAATCGAATAATCAAGATAATGCAAGAAACACAACCAACAATATGCACTTGGGGTAGGGAGGATTCTGATTTGCAAAGAAATGAAGGATTTTAAGAAATGCACTGGATTTAGAGAATCAAATAATCTGAGGAGATAATTAATATTGCAAGCAAATAATTCATTTTATTGAATCTAGTTGCTACTCAAAATATGCATTTTCTCTCTCTTTCTCTATCTTTCACAAGAAAATTACAACAACTCTTGTTGATTTCCAAATTGCAATAGGAGTAGTAGCATTTTTAGATTAATTTATACAAATCTCGCTCTAATTATTGCCATTTAAACGAGTGAGTTATTCACTCCATCATACATTATTCTAAGTATTCGTTGAAATCATATGCTAATATCAAAAGACCGTTATTATTTCATACCATAAACACAGATAGACAGTAATTATTACAAAAAATATTGTTTTTTGCCTCTAGTAATACTTCAATATCTCTCTCTGCATGTCTAATCACTCTCTCTCTCTCTTTCATTTATAAATTGATGCATGTCTATCTTGTTCTCTACGTTGTTGTTCAAGCTCTGTTTACGCTACTTGTCTAGCTACCATCGAGTTACCACCATCAATCTTAATATTATATTTACTCTCTGTGTAGAACATAATTTCAAGAATCATTTTACTGCTTTGAAACATGTAATCCTTCAAAAAAACATGCACCCTATCAAAATATATCTATCTTACCTGCGATGATTCTGAAGTCATTCACATCAACTGATTACTCTACCAAAAAAATTAGGCAAACAATAAGATATTTTGTTTATCATTTATTATTTTATACTGATTTGCTCATAAGGCTCATCGCTCGAAGCATTACTACTATCCCTAGGTTGCTATTACTACTACTGCTATTATGTTGATTTATTCTTGGCAATAGAAACACCTTTCTTCAGTAGATCATTCACAAACGCATTCCCAATATCTATCAGAATCTACAAACCAATTGAGTCAATCAATAAGTTCACCATACATATTACCACCCTAAAAATGATTGAAAATGTAAAATATCTTACTTGCTTAGCTTTATCTTCAATATATGGTTTATCTTATGTATCTTGATTAATGATCATAATAAGTTTCTCAAGATGTCCGCTGTCAAAGCAGTCACGTGATGGCTCGTTTTGCATAAGTTGTTTCCGAAAAACAATTTTAGAAGAGAAAATTAATCAAAAAACACAAAAGATAATTTTAATGTATTTGATTTTTGTGTTGTTATTTCTTTTTCGGGTAGATTAATAAGCAAAGGGAATATTAAGGGGGCTTAGAGTTCGGGGCGGGAAGAGATGAAGTGAATAAAGCCTCAGAAATATACAAAAATATTTATTAAATACAGTAAGAAGAAAAGAAAATAGAATGAACAAAGATGTAATATTTATTTAGAAGAAAATTGTGTCATTTATTGATAGCATTATTGAGGAAGTAATTACTCGATGTCAGAAAGAAATCAGAATCGACGGAGAGATCATAACTTTCAGCTTCAAAGAGCTCTAAAGTGATGCTGATAAAGGGGGGATTTATTAAGTTTGTAATTCGGAGTTCTAGAGGATTTAGTAATGCATTGTTCGATGAATTAGTGTTGTTATTAATTAATGAAGATGCTGGAAGGGTATTGATAAAAATAGCTAAGTATCTATTTAGAATTTAAACAGAAATAAAGGCAACAAAAAAGAGTAAAAAGAAACATAACTAGCATTGAATAAATTGAAATACCTAATTGAATGAATTCACTGGGAAAAAATAACTTCCAAAGTTAAACAAAATAATGGATTACTCAAGAGACATTGTTAGAATATTCTGTAATCAATTCTCACCTCAATAAAGTAACTTATTGGAGGCTGTATTTAGTTGACAGTTTTTAGTACACAATAAAAGAAGATTTAATATAAATTACACCTTTTTAGTAAACTGTATCTTCCAAATTAAATTATTCCAAAAAGTAACTCAACTTCTCCAGAAAAAATTAAACGCATTATCCTAGCCGAGCAAGCAGAAAGAATAAAATGACTTTCTTTATTTTCTCTATTGCATAAATTGATACAATTTCCCTGGACTCACTCAATATAAGACTCTTTTTTGTTTTGAGCTGATAAATTAGTTTTTTTTTCAAGTAATTTAAATATTTGTAAAATTATCTTAAAGAAAACTTGTTTAAATATGAATTTAAGCTCTTTTATGGAATTATTCTGATATTTTTTTCATTTGTTAATTGTAAGTTAGTTTTCTAAAAAAAGTAACTAGACTTTCCTGGTATTTATTTTTTTTTCCTGATCAGAGAGATAAATTTTTAGAATTTGGGAGATAGAAAATTACATCCCATTTATATGCATTTCTGATAAAACAATCATTGCCGTGTCACCTCCAGGCGTTTATAACATATTCCACAGCAGATTTGCACGTTCAAAGAGAATAGATAGAACTATTTTTTCTTCTTACTAAAACTAATCACTTTTTTCTTATGGTTTCAAAACAAAATTAAGAGAAAAAAAATAATTCAAAACAAAAATCAACAGAAAAATACATAAAACAAAACACTATTCCTTAATATTTCATAGTTTCTCGAAAACCAACATGGAAACAATCAAGACAGGTTTCTATAATGCTTACTGTTATGCATACTATTTAATTTATGGTGAAGAACAAAAGGAATATGAATGCAATCCTTAAGAAGCAGATGTCAAACTAAAAACGAGTCTTCTAACAATTTTAAATTAGATCGAAGTTAAAAAAGACCGCGCAAATGACAGATTAAATCAAATCAAGAAAGATTTCTCTACATCTATCCACAGCAATGGGTATCAAGAGAAGTTGAGACAAGAGTATTCGCGTCATTTAATGAATGCCTAGCAATAAATCGATATTTTTCTGGCTATTCAACAGTAATTAAAGAAAGTATAACTATGGCAATTCTAATTGGTTGCGAATCGGAAAGATCAGCAATTCATATCAAATTGCCTTCCAACAATAGAAAATCTTGTTTTTGCTGCGTAGTTTGAGAACAGTTTGATGATCAAACTGAATACATTTACAGATTTCTTGCAATACCTTTGGGGAAAAGAGTATGTTCTAGCTGATGATAATAATCTTGTTGAGGCTGAATTCAAAGCTATCTTAACGAAAGTTCCCACTTAAGAAGATCAAGAGATGGTTTGCAGTCGATTCTGTTAGGATTCGTTGATATTACCACAAGCAATGTACAGATGCAAAGAAGAAAACAATCAAACAGTCAACAACTCCAATATTTCATAAATCAATGCGAATTGATTGCTTTTAAGTTGGCAGTAGAACCATTCAAAGTTGATTAAAAATAGCAAGCAATCATCAATTGCAATTGCATAAACTCGTATATCTGTTTCAATAAGTTCGTTATCTGTACCTGCACATGTTTGTACTGTAGAAAATATAATATTTTCAGATTTAGAAAGGTTTTATTATAATTTTCAGCAAATCTTCTTTTAATATATTTGAGGGGAGATGTAAGTGAATGGAAATATATTTGTTGTCATATTGCTCTTTCAACTTTTTGTCTTTCACTGTAGGATAGCATCAACCTGTGTTGTGAGCCTAAAATAATCTTCTCTTGGAATTTGAAAAAAAGGCTAACTTTGATTTGCTATTTCATTCAGTTAGCAGGAGATTAAAAGTTGAAAATTGAAGTTAAAGAAAAAGCTATTTTAATTTATAAAAAAATGACAGTTTTATTTAAATAAAGTACTATTCTTATTAAAATTAAGATGTTTATGTATGTGTTCAATACCAAGAGGGAGATCTGAAAAGAACAAGGCTTGAAAAACCAAGCACATTAATTTGGATAATTTAAAATTGTAAAACTGAAAGAATATTAAATCTTGTACTCTAAAATCATATCAATTCTGCAAGTAATTAATTTATTAGTGCGAAGGAGTATAGAAACACAAGCTGCTATTATTCCACAGCAACTACTATCCATGAAAACTTCAAAGATCTCGAAGGAAAACCTCAAATAATTACCTCAAGATGCAGCTGATACAAAAGCGAAGTAAGGTATTTCAGATAAAACGCCTATTCTCCCAGCTGTGCCTGGAGCTGTATCAGCTTAACAAGCAAAAGGAGCGAGTTAAAATGCTAAAGATAGTAGTATCGTTAGAGCTTCTGCGAATTTATCTACTATGAATGAAACAAGATTGCAGATTTCGCGATCTTCATAGAACATCAGCGGAGGAGGAGGAAAAGAGACTTTGAATAACAAAACGATTCGCTATCTTTCAAATTAAGATCCTATTGACATACAACCATCTGAGATAATCTTCAAGGATATTTAAGTGAACTAAACATATGAAATCCAAGTATTCGTTCGTAATCTCACGAAAACTGCTAGAAGAATTCGAGTTTTTCAGCCCTAATCTACGAAATTCAGAGTAGACTATGACATGAAAGGCGCGATTGCTGCTGGTTTAGCGATGAAACTCATTGTAACATTTGAAACACAAGTCTTGGAAAATTATGAGGATAGCATGAAAATTGTTTCCGATAATGGATATGAGAAAGACATCGCACTTCATGCGTTCGCAGCTAGTGGGCAAGTCATATTTGAGCCATTCATTAACTTAGGTAAATATATGATTTTTTTAGGAAAAGTCTAGCAATAATGCGATTTGTAAAAACTGTAATTTGTTAGGATTTATCAAGCTTGGCAAAGAAAAACGAGAAGAAGTACTTTTCAAAAATGAAGGTAGTGTCCCAGCTAAGATCGAACTCAAAGCTCAAGATCAAAGCGAGATTTAATTTGATTAGCCTATATTCACGATAAAACCATCGGAAGAATACATAGCTGCGTTTAAGTACACTCCGAAAGATGCAGGAATCTATCGAGGTGTTATTGATGTTACGACTGATGCGCATTGCTTATAAAAGCATATCGATGTGAATGCTACATCAGTTGAATTCACGAGATTCATTATTGATAACTAAGGGAATTAAGTCACGTAGTTTGATTTTGGGACATTCTATTATGGAGAGAAAAAGATAATTGTTGGATATTTAGTGAACAATACACCCAAGAGATATCGCTTTAAAACACGTTTTAGATTCGGGTTATTGTATTCCTTGGATGATATGACGAATGTGCAGCCGCCGAATATTGTAGGCAGAGAATAAACGGAAAAAATCATGTATTGTGAGCCGTCAGAAGGAGTTATTGAGAGCTATTCTTAGGTAAAGAAAATTATTCGTTTTTTTGAAATGAATTACAATTTTTCTAAATAAAAAAACAGATAGAACTTGTGTTTTAATGCCAAGCACAAGTCGACTACTAAAATCTACTCTGGGCTCAGAAGTATTCCATGGAAAAAGAAGAGCTTACACCTAAAATATAAGATTATTTCTATTCTGCGATTTTTGAATTCGATGGGGAAGTATCAGAACCAACAATACTTCATCTTTCTGGAAGAGGTATTTGCCCAATGGTTAAGCTATCTAAGACAATCCTTTCGTTCGGAGATTGTCAAGTCAACGATTATAGAGATATTAACCTTATTGTAAAAGAATTAGATATATTTGGAAATGAGTTGATTTATTTTAAAGTGATTTTTTTGGTTTTGAAAGCTTGAAAACAGGAATAAAGATTTGTCTGTGGATATAACAATTCCAAATGTACCAGGATTTCAATTTGAACCAAGGAAACTGAGGTTAGAAGGAGGAGGAGTTGCTCCAGTGATAGTTAGGTTTTAACCAAAGAGTGTTGGGATATTTAAACAAAAAATGCTCTTAAAACTTGTTGATGGGTTCTATGATCTAAAGGTTAAGTTATATGGTGATTCGGCAGAGATAGGTATTAAAACAGCTTATTAGCGTGGACCTGAAAGTCTTCCTTAGGATTTTCATTTAGACAGCAAGATTATTGATGAAGATTCTCTTGACTTTAACTCTCTTAAAAAGGTAAAATAAATGAAAAATCAAAGAAACAAGAGTGATAAAACTTTCATTTTTCTTTTGTTTTTCTTCAGAAATTCGATGCTTCAAGCATATCGATGTATCCAAAATACCTAGAATCAATTCTGGATACAACTCAAGTTGGCAAGATCGAAGAGTTTAAGAAGATTTTCGATAATAAATAGAAATACAATAACGAACTCAAAGAATAAAGACAAGAACGTATTAAAAAAGAAAAAGATGTTGTTGTGCAACAAAAATTCAAATAAATGAAAGCAAAACTCAAACAACTTGGAATCGAAGATGATGTCAAAGAAAACGATGATGACGATGAAGATCCCAAAAAAGCACTTGTGGGGGGATTTAGAGATGCACCTGTGGATTATGAGTATGAGGTTGGGATGGTTGATGCCAAAATTGAACCTCCCAGTTTGTCACTCCCAGAGTAAGAACTAATGCTAAAAATCTATGTAATTTTGTGCTAATTTGATGTTTTGTGTTTGTTGTCTAATAGAGCTAAAGAAACCTTATTTGTGACGATGCCCATCGATTCCTACGAGCCTTACAAGCAGGATGATGTGCGAACATTCGAGCCTGATCCAAATATTCCTATCAAAAAGAAATTTTCAAGTGAGCCCAAAAACCACTCTGAAATCAGGGATGTCACAACTTCTCTCTCCGGATTGCAGCTACAGAAAATCTTCGCAGGCCCTATTCACATTGATTTCGGGAATGTCTACGTGAACTCTGAGATGATGAAGACCTTCCGTGTGCGGAATGATCTGCGTACTGCAATTTCCGTGCAGCTCCAGACAGATCGATCGGAATTGAAAAAGACATATTAGAAAACATAAATCATTCCAAGTGGATAAACAGCTGGATTTGAGATTTATCTGTGTTCTCGAAACCTAGGTGCGATTAGAAGCAATATCAAATACTCTATTAATGAAAGACATTCATTTGAGCTAATGGTGGTAGCTAACATAGAGCTAGTGAAGATTGAAGTGTCAAAGCCGCTACTTAAAATGGGATTCACTGATGATAACGTCGAAATGACAACAAAAGAAGTAATTAAGTTAACTAACAATGGAAATGCTCCTGGAAAATTTAAATGGCAGATGAATAATTCTAAGAATTTTACTATTACACCTGAAGAAGGTGTGGTTCCTTCTTAAAAATCCATAGATTGTGTTGTAGTTTACAGGCCGTCATCTGTAATACAGGTTGTAGTACCAACAACTGGCAGTGCTATACTGTAGAATAATATCAGTATTAATACTAACAATGCATCAGCAAATCCTACGATTTCTAGGACAGAAGAAGAGAAATTTGCACTTAGAGTGGTGGATGGAATTGAGTAGTTGATTAAGTGCATAGGTACCTTTATTGAAGCGAAATGCACTCTCAAATAACAATCCCTAGATTTAAAAGTAAAAATACAATAATTTTAGAATGTCTTCGAGAGAGAATTTGCAAGAATTTCTAAAAAAGAAAATATGATTTTGTATCTATTTTAGCTTGAGTGTTGAATATTAATACATTTTCTAACTAAAAAGGAAATATGTGTGGCTTCGGTTGTCATGAGATCATTCGAGATTAAAAATAACCATCGATTAGCTGCAGTGTTTTGCATAGACGAAACTAAGTTACCTGAAGGCGTTGAAATCTCAGAAATGAAAGGAAGAATCGGTGCAGATGATACAAAGACACTGAACTTAAAGTTTTGTTCGAAAAAGGAGAGTCAAATCAAAGGAGAGATTGTTGTTTTAATCAGAGGAGGAAAGACACTAAAACTGCCATTCTCAGTGACAACTATTATTCCAGATATTTAGATTATGGAGGATAAATTTGATTTTGGAAATGTCACTACTCTAGGTAAGGAAAAATGTATTTTTAGGGGGAGAAATATCTCATTTTATTTGTTTTTTCTTTTTAAATCAAGGTAATCCTGGGTAATTATCAATGCGAATTGTGAATAACTCCTTGATTGCTACTGAATTACTAATGGATTTGAGGTATAATGAAGATATAGATGGAAACAACGATGAGAAAGATGGATTGGATTGCTTAGATGTAATTTGTAAAGAGGAATCGGATGAAAGCATCATGCATTCCATACATGAAAATGAAGAAGATGAGACTGAATAGAATCAACTCTAATAGCAGCAACAGCAGAATGCAGCAAAAGGGAAAAGCTCAGATAGGAAATCGTTAAACGATGATTATGAGTTTGATCATGGAGAAGGATAAGAATCATCTGATGAATCTGAAAACGAAGAAGAGAATCGAAAATTAACGAAATATTATTCTCTAATGATTAATCCTGGATAGACTATTAACTTTTAACTTAAGTTTTCACCAAAAAATTTCAAGTAAAATACATTAATTGCGTTTTTCAACAAGATCAGAAAATAATTTCAAAATCAATGAAAAATAGGTTCTACAAGTTCTTGATGCCAATTTAGCTCAAAGGATTTGGAGTTATCGATGGCCTAAAGCGCTTCATTTTCTGCAGAGGTCTCAAGCCAAAATTCTTAATTGATCCATAGATATGTGATTTTGGGAAGAAAATTATTACAGCACCTGACAAATAATCTATTGGGAAGTCAGCAACTATGTAGTTCTCTAACCCAGATAAATACCCTGTGAAATGGAGGATCGATTAGAATGCACTTGGGACAGATAGGATTTTCGATATTAGACCTGAAAATGGAGAAGTTGGAGCTGGGGAATCGAAAGCTATCACAGTTTATTTCAATCCTTTCGAGCCAGGATTTTTTGAGAAATCCATACCTCTGTTTGTAGATGATCCTGAAACACAAATAAACTCAAACAATTCCTACATTGATATTTAACTGAAAGGAGAAGGAGCGTTTCCAAAGCTGCTTTTTGACAGAAAAGAAGTAATAAACTACATATTTTTATTATTCTTTTTTCTCCAAAGTATTTTCTATTTTAAACCAACTAAATTTTAATAATTTAGATTCTTCTGCCAGTAGTTCCTTTGGGAGTGGAGTCCAAATGCGTTTTCAGAATCACAAACAGTGGATACGAAAATTTGAATCTAAAATATAAAATAATCGATGATATATCGAAGCTCAACATAGATCTTGCTTTTCCTGAAGGGAAAAATCTCGGCATAACAAAAAACAAAGTCAAAGTGGAGGCTACTTTCTCAAGCAAAAAACCTATTTCTTTCACAACGCGCATCGAATTCTATGATGACTCTGAACGATGCTACGAAATAGCTATCTCAGGCACCTCTGATAACTCCCTGTTTACTAATTTTAGCTACTTTCAGAGAAACTAAGGGGAATTCAAAATCAGTCTAGATCATGATAGAGCACCCATTCGACTAGATGTTGAAGAAGATGATCTCAACTCATTAGATGGGTTGTCGGAAACTGGAAAGTTTGGTAAGACCAATACAGACATCAAAAAGAAAGGTGCTGCACCTAGTGTAATTTCTGCGAAGACTCTCTCGTCCTATGGTGGCTCTACGAAATCTTCAGTATCGATTTTAGGCTTTTCCCCAATCCCCACTTAGTATCTTGAGCAGAATGTAGAATTTCTGTGCCGTTGGCTGAATTTCTATGTACTCACTTCCAGCATACAAACCTTCCCCACTTCGATAATCGAGCACAACGGAGCGGAATTATTTGAGGTAGTCAATTTCCTCACAGGGAAGACTAACTTCCCATTCAAGTCCACTATTGATCTACAGACCAAGCGAGCAGAAAAGGTATAAACCTTTTTAAGTCATTTGAAAAATCACAAATCTTTTTTATTTTTAAATTAAAAAATTAACAGGTTGATAAGCTTTACAAGCAATACGATGAGTTGATTAGATTACTCAAAGTAGAAGGTGCGCTCTTGAATCACATTAGGCCTGAACATTTGTTTAGTTACAATGATTATCTTTTCTATTTAAAAACTTTACCTGAGAAAAAGTAACAAACTCTCAGTCCCTCTGCACTGAAAATACCAGCATTGAGGTATCAGTACATATCCGTAGAAACTTGGACTAGTTTGATTTATCAAATGCTCAAAATCTATTATCTTTCGAGGATAAATCTCAAAACATTTAAGTCTATGCCTGGTATACCAGCTGAAAAAACATAAATCCCAGAGTATATCGATGGAAGCAACTTCCTCAGCAGTTCGGAGGCTCTGCTGCTTAACTGGTTTGAGATTCATAATGAGATAATACATCCTGTATAGAAGAGACGTATCAGAAATTTCGATGAAGATTTCCAAGATGGAAACATTTTCGCATCTGCTATTCAATCTTATGTAGGAAAAACTTGCTTTAAAGCATTCAGCACAATGAAAACGAGTTGCAGCACTGATTCGGAAATAAGTTTCAATGCGGAAAAATTAGTCGCAGGCTTGAATGTAATTTAATTTTAGGATTTTTGACAGCAAAGAATAATATGTTAATGCAAAGGGGGGGAAAAAACTAAATGTTTCTTTTTGCTTTTGATATTTTTAGGAAATAGGAATGCAGACTCATTTAGTGGTTAAGGATTTGGTTAAGCCTTCCATGCGAGAAACGCTACTGTTTGGAATATAACTCTACCATTCGTTGCCTCATTATATTCCGAAAGGTTAGCCAATAGTGTTTGCTTGTGTTCTCGGTGAAGAAGTCATAAAAAACATAGAATTATCCAATCCAACAGCAAAACCAATAAGTTACTGGGTGTAGCTTGAACCATTAAATGGAGATTTTTCACTCGAAAGTGATGATAATTTCGTAATTGAACCGAAAAGTACATTTAAATTTAAAGTTAAATACGTCAGTAGAATCTCCGAACCTGTGACAGGACGGATACGATTCACAAACAAAAAGGAAAGTAATGTCAGCGCAGCAGCATTAGTTTTTGAATTAAAATCATAAATCATGGGTAGGATCTCAGAACAATAATGGATGGTGTAAGCATAGCTATTTGAGATAGTAGAGAAGTAAATTCAGGTGACGAACAAATTTGCTTCAGATAATGGAGGAGAATTTATGATTACAGTTCTCTAAGAAAAATTTAAACCTGTAGATGATACAAAGAAAAAGCGCATCGGCAAAAAGTAACTTGGAGGTCCATCTACTGCATCTCCAGCTGATTAAGCTGCTCAAGCTGCTCCGTTGAACCCAGTTCCGATAACTTCACCTAAAACAGCTCAGCAAAATAATGAAGTTTTCCCTTCTTTCTTCTGTTAAAAAACTACTATCAGGTTGAAGAAAAATTAAACTTTGCCTATTACAATCAACTTCGTTCCACTCGTGATGGAAACTCAGAAATGCTATATTATCTTCAAAGATCCCTCAGTTGGTAAGAAATAGCAAAGCTCTTGAACTATTCCAAAAAAAGAATTTTCTTTTTTTATGTCACTTTTTTCAAGGTGAATTTTAACACGAAATGATCGGAACTGTTGATATGCCTCCTCTTATGCCAGACATAATCAAGTTCCCTATGTCAGGTGGATAAACGATCTTCGTGGATGAAGCATATTCATAAGAAATCGATATTCCTTTTGCAAATGAGCCCATGACGAAAGCAAGGAAATATGTGGAATCGCTGATCATTGAAAAGAACAGAGATAAGTACATGAGAGGAGATAAAACGCAAGTTATTCGCCCAGAAAAATTAAACTACCCAGGCGGCAACCCTGATAGTGTTTAATATGATGCGGAAATGAACCCTCCTAATTCATTCATCTAAATTAAATCTTAATTCATGGCAGTTAACCCCTTCAGATTTACCAAGAGATCTCAAGATAAACAAGAGAAATCTGATAGGGTATGGTGTTTTAAAATTATTAGGATACAATTGATGGTTTTTAACCCTTTTTGCTTATTTTGGGTATTTTTAGGGATCAACAGGAGGAGATTAAACCAAAAAATCAGGTTAACAAGAAGATATAGTTTAATAGTCAGTCGGAATGGTGAGTTCTGGTATGAATAAGTTCCCATTCTCATTTTTATTCAAGCAACCTGTCAAAGATTACAAGTTCAATATCACCCTCAAGAATGCTTAGAAGACAGATATTCGTCGATATCGCTGTGAGATCACTGTCTTTCCTAAACCGATCAAAGCAGCATTAGAATTTAGAGTTCCTGCCAGACACAGCACTGTTCAGGATATCCCGATTATCAATAATTCTGAAAGAGACTGGAACATCAAAGTAAAATTAAATTTTTAATACTTCCAGCAAAATAAACTTGTAAAATATGATTTAACTTTGTTATATTTGCTGTTTTTAGGTGAATTTAGTGTAGGACCCAAAGAACTCTAGCGTGTTTGTTCCTCCAGCAAATATCCAAAAAGATATGTTTATCAAGAAGAAAAGCACAGGAGTGTATCCGATCACATTTTCTCCAATTTGGATGATAACAGCTGTAGCAAAGTTGAATTTCTTCAACCCCTTGACGAATGATCTGTTTGAGTATGAGCTGAAAGGATTTGGTGAAGAACCTGTTGCAGAAGATCATATTGTTGTGAATTGTAAAGCCAAACAGCAGACACTTAAAGAAATAGAGATACGTAACCCATACACTGACAAGGAAGTAGTTTACAAAGTTGAGACTGATCTTATTAATGCCTCTGGACCAACTTCACTCACAATAAAACCAGGGAAGAAAGCGAAATATGTTCTTTCATTGTAAGAATTAAATTTTGTTCTGAAAAATTTCTATTTTTCTAAATATTTTTTTACCAACTACAAAAAGGAATCCAGTTTTAAGTGGCTAGTACACGGGATCTATTACATTCCATGAGAATGACGATAAATATCTATGGTACACAGTGCTATTGAATACAGAAAGCCCTAAGCCTGATAAATGCATTGAGCTCAGCACTATTGTGAGACAAGCTGTAACCTTCAGTATTTCAATCAAAAATCCTCTTAATCAACCAATTACCTTTGAAGTGATTATCAATGGAGATGGTCTCATAGGTAAACAATCAAACTGGTTTATCAATAAACAACTTTATTTATTTTTTTCAGGTGAAAACAGTCTCTACGTTGGCGCAAATTAAGTTGGAAGTTATGATCTAATTTATTCTCCTTTGGTGGTTGGTAAAACTCGAGGTTCGATTGCATTTGTAAATGAGATTCTAGGAGAGATTTGGTATGAACTAAGCATGGCCTGCGAAGATATCACACCAAGTCGTTTAGGTGTTTTGAGATGTGAACTAGGAAAAGTTGAGTTCCACTAAATTTACCTTGAAAATCCATCTGAATAGGAAGTTAAAGCAACTGTGAAAGTCTCCAATCCAACTAACTTCGATGTTACACCTGATAATATTGTCCTCAAACCACTATCTAAGACACCAGTTTAAATCAGATACATGCCATCTAATTTAGAAGTCACTGAACAAAGTGAAGTTACGATTCAAACAGCGGAAATCGGTAAATGGAAATATCTTGCCTTCGGGATAGGAATTCCTCCAACAAAGTTCGAACCAAGACTCATGTCTGTGGGGCTTAACAAAGATTATTCTACTATTATTCATTTCAAGAATCCTTTCAAAGAGACCATCAACATCACTATTACACTTGAAGCTGAGGTAAAATTTTATTTTTAGCTTAAGGTAGTTGTGTTTTATAATATTTTTGATTGTTTATGCAAAGGGAGAAAATAAGGAAGTTTTTAAGTTGCTCACGAAAACTAAAAAAAATGAAAATGAGAAGACAACAATGCAAGTTCCTGGGATGAATGTGATTTAGATTCCATTTTCGTTTGTTCCAAGAGAGATTAACTGCTATTACTGCGAGATTGTTGTGTCGATGAATGAAAAAATAGAATGGAGATATCCCATCAAGGGAGTAACCGAAAGTGTAGTTAATGCAGTGATCTATCATCTGAAGACGCAGTGTAGATTAAGTGTCGAGGAAGAAATGAAAATACAATTGCCTGGAGTAAAGGATTTGAATGTTTGTTTTGCAATTTTAAAATAATTCCATTTAACTGATTGTAACTTTCTTTGTCGTTTTTTGCAGATAATGTCCTTCATCAATTCTGATGATAAATTCGAGTTTGAACTTGATGGTATCCCTCCAGAGTTCAATACTCTCATCAGATAGAGTTTTTAAATAAAAACAGCTAAAAATTTTTTGACTTCTCCACTTGATTTCCTTGAATTCCAAGCGAAATTCTCACCTCTCAAGCCTTTCAAACAGACCATAGATTTCAATATCCTTCGTTAGGCAGGAGGAAGATGGAAGTAAGTTCATAGGAATACTTAAAATCATTAGAATTGTTTAGGATCATAATTTTCGAATTAATTCAACTTTCGTTGCTTCCCCCCCTAGGTTCCGTATAACATTGGAAGCTACAGAACCAAAAGAGGATGATATTATTTGTGTCAGTTCAGCACTGCATAAGACAACAAGTGTGACATTCAAGCTTACTAATAAATCTAAGAGTTTTACACCATTTACTGCTGCCTTCACTCCTGACTCTGATGCAGAATTCACAGTGATGCCCAAAGAAGGCAACTTAGAATCATATGGCAGAGAAGGCACAACATTTATCATTTCATTTACACCCATTGAATACGGGAAGATGAGATAAGGCAAGTTGATCATTTAAACTGAAGAAATGATGTGGTAATAGAAGAATTACAAAACATATTTTATTTATGCTAAAATACTTCTTTCTCTTATTTCTTTTTTTTTCATCATAAACAAGGACTTATCTCGTGAAAGGTACCCTCCCCAAATACAATCCACCTTAAGTTGAATAATCTATGATCGATAACAAGCACGACACAGATTAAATATCTAAATCTCTCCATTAAAATCAATCAAAGAATTTTATGGCTGAAAATGTTATGAAGATGAGATAATCTCAAGCTGAATCGATGAGCAAAGGAACTATCAAGAACAATAGTTCCCTTTCGATGCAATTGAGGAATAAAAAGATTTGAAAAAAAAAAAGAACAATTATGAGAGACACAATTTATTAATCTAAAAAAGTTGCATATTTCAAATATATTTTCTGGTAAAATATATGAAAATAAATAATTGTGTGCATTAAAATGATTTAAAACTGTTCTAGAGGAAAAATGCTAAATTTGAAGCAAACAAAGGGGGGAAATAAAATGCGGATAAAGGGATAATTTTAAAAACTACTGGGAAGACTTCAAATCTCAATAACGAAAAACAGAAAAAGAGGAAAAAACCACTTCGATATTAATTCAAGAGAAGAAAAGACGTTTTTACGAAGCCTCACGCAATAAACATCAAAGAGAATGCTCAACAAAGCAAATGGAAAAGGTTTAGCTTAGATTTTTTTAAATCCTTCGAAATTTTATTATTAAAAATGGTCTAGAAATTTGTCTCCATTTTCTTTTTTCAAAATGGCTTCCCATAAAATCTTGCGATTTTGTTTTATCTTTTTCTCTCATTATTTTTACAAAAATGTCCCTTTTTATCAATTTATCTTTCTCTCTTTCGCTTGTTTTCAACACTATTTACTTAAACTTAAGGAATAGCAACTTAAAGATTTCTTAACACCCATGCAATTTTCTTTCATTTTGTTTAGGTCCTTGGAGTTTTGAGGAAGACAATATTTTGCTTGAATGGGTGAAGTAAAATGGACCTTAAAAATGGTCACTCTGTTCTGAGACTATCCCAGGAAGAAGCGGAAAGCAATGCCGAGAACGCTGGTTCAATAATCTAAATCCTAACGTGAAGAAAGGCAACTGGACTGCTGAAGAAGATGACATGATCTTCAAAGGATATCTGCAATTCGGTTCATCATGGAGCAGAATAGCTAAAAACCTAGAAGGTATTTTTTTTACTAAAATCGAAAAAGTAGCGCAATTTATGAATTGCACATGCAATTTTCAAAGTTTTATCCCATTCCTTTTTTCTTCATATTTTCCCACTATTTTTCGAAAATTAATTTATTATTGTGTGGTTTGCTTATCTTTTGTTTTGAGTGTTCTTTCTCAAAGAATTTGACTCACTTGATTTATCTTTGCTTTTTTTAAATGTTCTTTAACTAATTCTTTGATTGAATAAACGACAGGAAGAACAGAAAATTCGGTTAAGAACAGATTCTACAGTACTGTGCGTAAACTCCTCAGTGATTCTGAGAAAAATGGTGTGAAAACTAGTGAGCAACAAATCCGTAATATTATTGAAATGAGTTTAGGGTAGAAGGTTGGTGGGATTTAGTCCAGAGATAATAATGACGATGAAGATTCGCTTGAACGGGGTATTATTTCTTAGTGTAAAAATGAAGAGGAAGAAGAACATTAAGGAAAAGCCAAGGAATAACAATAATTTGAAGGAGATGACAATAAAAATAATGAATTAAATGAGAATAAAAAGGAATAATTAGTAAGCTAAAATATAAAATAAGAACATGATGTGATCAAGATCGAGGCATCCTCTTAAGAATAAGTTAATATTGCCGATGGAATTCCAAAAGAACCACAATCTTAAAATGAAATTCTCCCAAATGCAGAAGCAATTCCTTAAAAACTACAAGATAATTAACTTGAAGATGCTGCATAATAAAATCTCAATGATGAAGAGATGAGCTCCCATCCTTCTTCATAGCAAGAAGTAACCAAGAGAAAATACAACAGGAAGAGACATTAAGATGAATATTCTGAGTCTAATTTATTGTATCGGTTATTGAAAAGTAACGATGTTGCAATTAAAAGTTCCAAATGTCTTCAAGATTATTCTGTATTTTACCGGAAATATAAGTAAAATAAATATGATGATAAGAAAAAGTAAAGAAATGGAGAAAATTAAGAAGAAGATGACAGGAGTGGTCTTGGCGATACTGAAGCTGCTAACAATAATAACAATAACAATAACTCTTGTGATGAATCGGAGGTAAAATAATCGGATAAGTTGAATATGCAGTCAAATTAAAATAATAGAGATCGTAAAGTTTCTAATTCCAAAAAGGAAAAGAAAAAGATTATCCTAGAATAGTTAATCTCAGGTGAGAATTCTCGAAAAAAACTGAAACTAAGTGAACCTGATAATAAATATTAATAAGATGAAATTGAAGATTGTGATGGTTCTTAATCTGATGTTGATAATCAAGATAACTTACAAGAATTTGAAGATTCTGAGTTAGAATCTGGTTCTCAGAAAATTAACTTGCAAGAGCAAGACGACAACGATTAAGAAGAAGAAGGGATGTAATTTGGAAAAATGGAATCATAACTTATCAAATATTTCCAAAAAAGCATGGGATAGTTTCTGAAAAAATTCTTAAAAAAATCTAAACCAGGTTCCTAAGGTATTTCTAACGCTACAAGCTCCAAAGTAAAACACAAATATTGATACTTTTAATCACTGAAATCTAACATATTTGTTTGATGTGTTTGACAGGAAACGAGCAATAAAAATAAAAAGAATAGAAGCAAATCAAACTCAACAGCATCGCAAATTCAACAACAATAGCAGCAACCAAACTAGATTTCACTTTAAAATCAAATTAAAGAATAAATCTCAAAGTAATTTGAAAAACTCAAGGGAACAAGTCTCCAACAGAATTCTTCCCAAAGCAGTCTTGAAACACCTGATGAACTCAAAGCATACAAAGGTGCAGTAGATCTGAAAAAATTAAACAAACTAACTACAATTATTTAAGAATCGCCGAGTCATAAGATATCCTCTATCCCCTTGAAGAAAAACACTTAAATAAAATAAGAAGAAACAACGATTGATTCTAAACAAAAACAGCCAAAATAGTAACAAGCATAGTTTTCACAGAATTCTTAGGAAATTAACACATAATTAAGTGACAGTAGTGGTGGTTTAACTCACTCGAACCCTTAGAACCTTTAGACAGCGAATCCACCGATAAATACAAATTTTTAGTCTTCAAAATCTTCTTTTGTTTTGAATAAGAACTCAACCCATTTGAGTTAGTAATCTCTTCATAAAATTGGCAGTTCTTCAAGTCTCAACAGTTAACCACTTAACAACAATCAGAACATACATTCTACTGGATAACCTCCATAGAATAGTAATCAATTTGGTATAAATCCTCCATAGAATCCTCCACAGAAGATTTAAGCTGCTCCTGTTATATCGTAAAATTTAGATATTGAGAGCCTAAAAAATCTCATAAACAATAATCTTTTAGTTAATATGGTTCCAGGATAGGAACCAGGATCAGCACCTAACTCCCAAGTAGACCAAAAGATGGTATTTCTGTTAAATTAACTTTGCACTTTAGAGTCTATGCTCACTAACACAAAATAAGAACTAGTTAAGCTTGAAGAAAGTCTTTACTAGCAAGCTCCAAATCCAATTTCTAGCTCAAATGGAGGAAGAATCTCAAGTAATCAGAACAATCTTAACTTATTTACTAGTTTTGACCAATAACTTCATGGAAACGGAGGTGGAATGCCTTCAGCAGCCTTATCTTTAAATCACCTTCCTTCTTTCAACTCTAGGAACAACTTTGAAAGAAATGAGAACAACAACAATGATTTAACACTGAAAAGATAGAATTCCAATAAGGATAATGTATCTTAGTACTCTGACTTTGATAAATTTATCAATCATGGTAGTTGATTGTTCATTTTTCTCAAGTACTTTTTTTCTCTTTAACTTATTATTATGGCTTGATTTTATGATTAAAAAATACATTCTCTATTTTCCCTCTTCATGGCAAGAAATTTGTTGTTTTTTTGTTGTTGATTTATTGTGAAGATATTATTTTTTGAGACTTATTGTTTAGTTACACCAGAAGAAAGTTCAATTATTTAAAAATTAAACATATTATAAGTTTTTATAAGAAGCATACAATATCAATACAAATATTATCTATCCCTTCACTGTCAGAAATCTATTTTAGATCTGTTTTGAATTTTTACAAATTCTGTTAAAAGAACTTCAGCTTATTTTTGTTTAATACCACATTTTTGCATACTCCTATCTTTCCTAGACGAACTCACGTATGGAAAATGATTTCAAATCATCGCTTTGTAGTTGTCATATTTGAGAAAAAAATCATTGATTCAACAATTTCATGAAATTGCAACTTCCATCTAAATGCATTGTGGAAGGAAAGCTATTACTTCAGCTTTGAATTGAATGGATTTGATGTATTTCTTTTAATTGAGTTTAATTGAACTGAGGAGCTAAATTGTGCTCAAGCAGCAAGGATTAAGTAACATGAGTAAAAATCCACATTTCTCAGGAGAAGAAAAGCATGCATAACTTCAATAGAAATCCTCCTCCTAAGAATAGCAAAGGTTGCTTCTCTAAGACAAGTAGACTCAATAATTATGATCTTTTTCTTTGAGATTTGTTTGCTAAACTACAACATTTTCTTAAAAAAGAAGATGAACACAAGTCAAAGAATGTGCAAACTAAAACTCTTCAAATGGAAGGATGCAATAAGACCTCCTAAAGATAAAATCTTGCAAAAAGAAGATGAAGAAATGAAGTTGAAAAAATAGGATGCAAAAGAAATGATGAGTTCATTAATGACGCAAATATGCAAATGTGAGTAAATGAACAAAAAAAATTCAATCAAATTCATTCAACGGCGATAAGGGGGGAGAATATGAGGAAGGAAAGTAGCTTTTTTGTCTTGAGAAATCCATCTGAAAGGCCTTTTCATTCCGATAGAGGTAGTTGGTCTGGAGTGTGGGGGCTCTGTAACTTGTCTAGAACTAGATTCAGTTCTTTAAGGCCTCTCATTTTACTAAACCAAGGTCTTCATTAGATCTCTTAGTTGATTCATGTTCTCTTCTATTAATGAGAACTTGGTATCCCATTTTTTTTCTATTAATGAGAACTTGGTATCCCATTTTTTTTCTATTAATGAGAACTTGGTATCCCATTTTTTTTCTACTCTAGCAAACTTGGTATCCAATTTATTTTCTAAACCAGAGAACTTGGTATCCCATTTGTCTTCATTGTGCTTCCTTGTTGGCAGAAAATATTTGTTAGAGATGGGAATTTAAATTTAAATAAGAACTCACATTTCTTGTCTCATGAATTGAAACTCTTATTCCAGATTCGTAACTCTGGAGGACTCCTCTGATGGCTACTGAAAGCTACTCTTGACCATTGAACTTCTTTCTCCTACTAAGAAAAAATTAATTCGCGATAATTTAAAAGTGTTTTTCCTTTTAATTTAAATTTGCTGTACTGGTTTGAAAGTTGAAAGATTGATTAGTCATATCAAAGGTCAAATGTTTTCTAATTAAACGACTCGATTAGAGATTTTAAGCCGAAGAAGGTTTAAAGGATAGCCCATTCACAGATTATTTTGATGCTGAAGACGAATGAGAGGAGAATTTATTTAAAGATGATTAAATGCTTTAAATGTTTCTCATTTAATTTGTAGACGTAAATTTAAGAGGAGTCTTATAATTTGACATTCTGCACGTTGAACAGTAATAGTTTTATTATTTTTTTTGAGTTTTTTTTTTAATAATAAAAATATTATAAACTGCGAGAGAGCTCCATTGATTTATAAATTGCTAGCCGAATATTTTCTTCCCGTTTGTATCATTATTAAAGATACCATTAAGATACAATGATTCAGGAGAGAGAAGTAATTGGTTCACAAAAATTGATGATTAGTTTTTCAAATTAATCTTCTTAGCAACGCACATTAATTGTTCTTTATCTTGTCCATCAGCGTCAGCGTCGCATTCTTGCTTCGAGTTCTAAATATCTCCTTCTCCCAGCGATCCATTAAAATGATAAGCGCACTGGCTTTTAGGGAATTATCTCTTAGTGAGAGAAAGAGAGAGAAACATTGAAAATCACTCTGCCTTAGTTATTCGATATTGATCATCAAGCAAAAGAATATTTCTGAGGATTAAATAAAAATTAAAATAGCAATCAACACCAAAGTTTAATTCTTCTGAATCAGATTGCGTAAGCAATTAAATCTGATATCAATGTATCTTGTTATTTTTAATTCGTTAAGAACAACACAATCTATGTTACCCTGATTTCATGAAACATTCTTCAAGATACAACAAGAAATAAGTTTCCTAGTGTAACCTTAAGCAATGGTTCTCAGCAGTTGATCAGTTACTGAGAAGCACAATATCTTGATAGTTTTTCTTTATGTATTTTTCTTTATGTATTTTTTCTTAATAATCATTGATTTATGATTGTTTTTCGAGGATTTTCATAATCAAGGATTTATTATTCTGATTCAATATTTTTCATATCAATAACAAATTGTAACAAAAATTAATTAGCCGCACATGTTTAATTGGAATCCTTCAACATTCCTGCTATTGCTGATGATACGCGAACAATAATAATATTTAGTATAAGTAATATTTTTAGCAGCCATCTTTTCTTATTTAATATGAAAAAGTGAAAAAAACAAAACAAGAGGGAAATGTTTTGTTAAAAAGAAAGTTATTTATAAATAAGCTGCCAGTTGAAAGTCACTAGCCTTTCTTTCATGGGAGGGAATAAGTAGATCAATATTTTTAAAATTAAGTAAATAGATAAACAAACTAAAAAAGATAAGATCGAAGAAACTCTAGCTCCAGAGAGAGATTTAGACTGCCCAGATCGAGTTCGATCTCCAAGAAGAATCTGAGAAAACTGTTCAGTTTTCTTCATATTTCCAATGACATTTTCTCCATTTTTGAGATTACTGAAGCATCTAGTTTCCTCCAATTACTTCAATCATATTATCATCGCTCTCATCTCGATTGCTAATTAGTTCACCTGTAATTATTAGAATCATTTTCCAAAAAAAAAGTCATTTTCATTTTTTTGCGCATCTATATTACTAACAATTACTCGATAATTGTAACCATTATTCTTTTCTTTTAAAAGTCTTTTTCTGGGTAATCTACGATGCTCCCGAAACAAAAGCAGTAGCACTTTCTTAGAAGGTTCTTGGATGGATGGCTCTTAGTTTTTTTCTCAGTGCATAAATCATAATAATATTCTTCGAAATGCAAAAAACTAAAAAAGAATAGCAAACCAAGAAGCCTCATTCTTCATAAAAGGAAGTTGATAAGGATCATATTCTACAGACTTTACGGCAGTATGATTTAAAGGATGATAAACTATTTAGATTTTTATTTCATGCGATGAACATATGCTCAAGTATCTGCTTTGGCTACTCGAATATTTGGGTGTCACAAAAGCAGGCGCACAATCATCAACAGCTATTAATATTCAGCTTAATGCAACTAGCTCTATGGCATGAAATTAGAGAATCAGTAGATTTAAAAGATGTAGGAATAGGATCGTTATGTTTCTTAGTTTCTGCATTTATTTCCTCTGAAAATCTAGAAAATTCAGAAGTCTATTTCATAATTTTAGCATTCATTGGATATGCATTTGTGATGCTTCTAAAGCATAAACAAACTTTTAAAAATGAGAGTGAGACCTCCAGTGGGAGAGATGCAATTCAAAGTGATAGTAAAACTGGTCATCAAGCTGGAAATTTAAATGCAGGAAGTATAATGAATCCTACTGAAAATCCTCTTGTTGAAGATGGAAAAAGAAAAAGAATACCATTTAGTTCTATTCCATTCTCTCGTTCGATGGGATTATCTTCACAGTTTCCAATTTAATAAGAAACATAAATCTAAAAAACAGCCAAACGGAATTAGACTTTGAGGTGGTAAGGTACAACGACAACTACTAATGGGCAAATTGAAATTGCTATGATAGATTAGAAATTATCAAGAATTTTATAATCTTAATACCAAAACCAACCAGCTCTTACAATAACTAATCCTGACATTCCTCTTGAAAGCAATGACATAGGATTAAATGAGAATTTGAATAGTCATTTACAATTTTACAAAGGCATGATAGAAAGACTAGATTCTGCTATTTTTGTGATTGGAGGACCAAATGATGTCACTGAACCATTGAATTCAAAAGCATCGATGTTTTTTGAGAATTATTTTGAAGATGAGAGTGTTGATCCGGATAGTTATGATTATCCGACACTTTTCAATAAAATTCGAGTTAAGGATTATAATAAAAGTTCCTCGAATTATCTGTCTTCATTAGGGATTTCTAAAGTAGAAAAGGAGCTGACGAAACAAGAATAAATACATTCTCTCATTCAAAAAAAGGGAACTCTTGGATAATACTTTAACTAGAGTTAGATTAAAAACCGTAAGTCATCCCCGAACGTATTAGCTAACATATCTTAGCAGTTAGTATAATAAAAGTAGAATCATAGTAATTTGAAGTTAGGTTTTAAGACAAGTCAAACGATCCATGGTGAACTTCAATTTTTAAAACATAATTCAGAAAGAAAAAGCGGAATCTATGATGATAAAGATAAAGTGGACACACATAACAATATCAGAGGAACTTAACTTATATTTCCTGAAATTACTCTACTGAATCTGATCTAGAAGATTTTAGATACAAAAGATCTCCGAATAAGCTAGAGGATCGAGACAATCGAAGTGATTGAATTTGAAAGTGACGAGAAATTGTAGGAGATTCTCAAATTCACATAAATCAAACTTTACACGTATTTGCTCAATGGCGAATAGTTTCTCTTTTTGCAGTTCCAAAACAACCGAGAAAGAGAAGAACTAATGTGCTAAAACATCCATAAAGACATCGAATATTAGACATTCAAGACAATTTCTCATGAGCTAGGCACTTACACGAATTTCATTCTTTAGATCCTTGAAGGTATATTTGGTTATTTTATCAAGGAAAAAAACATTTAAAAAATGAATATTTTTTATTTATTTTCATGGTTTTAGGAGCAGCTTCAGATAATTCAATTCCTTAATAAATTAAAGTGGACTATTTTGATGTAAGAATTCTTTGATTTAACATATCCCAAGTAATGTCTGTTTGTTTGGAGATAGAACTTAACAAATAATGCAAATCTAATGAATTGCATCATTTAAGATATCAGAGATTACAATAATCACTTGAATCACGATTTACGGATAAAAATCACTTCAACAATGCTTCGACCGCTAATTTATCGCACATGCAAAATGTTCTAATAAATCGCAAACATGAAGCAGATTGAATTTGAAGTTCTCATAAATGCTGATGTACCTACAAAGATTTTCTCGGATAAGATGAAAATACAGCAGATTCTCGTTCATCTTATTTAGAACGGTTTGAAATTCTCTAAACGTGGAGGAATACTTTGCTTGTCGCTCTCGTATAATTCTCAAACAAAATGTATTTGCTTTTCGATTTGTGATAACGGAATTGGTAATTTTCATAATTAATTCTCATTTTTTGTTTTGAAATTTTTTCTGAGAAATAAATGAAATTTTACCTTTATTACCTTTCTAGGAATGGATGAGAATGAGATATAACGACTCAAGACATTACTGAATAATATATATTTAGCAGATAAGGTTTCTGCTCATTCTTCAGGGTTCGGATTTGGCTTAACAATCAGCAATATTCTAGCTAAGAAAATTCTCTTCCAAAGAAATAACCAGAATTAAGAATCTCTTGAAGAAAACGAACCAGGAATACATTTTACTTCGCAAAAAGGAACAGGATCTGAATTTCGATTTTATATTAATACAACAGATGGTGAGAATATAGTGGCATAATCGTAAAGCATTGAAACTGATTTAAATCTTATTGCTCAAAAAGGGCGATTCTAAAAAGTTAAAGTAAAAGAAAAATGAGCTCAATTTGTTAGAATTAATGATTCATTTTAGCAAAAACGAATAATAATAATTATGTTATATATTTTCCACTATTAATTTGCTATTTTGTTTTGCTTTTTTAGATAAATGAATACGAGTACTTTGAAATAGAAGATGAATTGGAAATATCTGAAAAAAAAGATCTCAACATCGATCCTTAAGTCGAATGCAAAAACAAAGAAAATGACATTGAATAATAAATAATGTTTAACTAAAAAACACCCATGCGTACTCTTTCAGTGAAACTCACCTAGAAATTTGAAAATTTCTGTAAATTTGCTGATACATCCCTATTTTTCACCAAAGAACTACATTCCCCTAACGAAATCAGCACAACATGTATTTCAAGACAGATTGATTCGATTCCCCCCTTATTTGTACTTTATTCTTTTTTCTAGAATCTATGCTCAAAACTCCAGGAGACAAATTATTTCAAAGATAAATCACCCATTCGTATTTCATAAACGCTATCATCCCAGAACGATCTTAATCTCTCGCAGAGCAAGAAACAGATGAAGAAATCTAAAGTGTTTCCATCCCACATCTGACTGTAACACAGCACTAGCGAAAGTTCTATAAAATCTTGATTGCAGATGACGAAATGATGAATATTTTTGGGTTGAAAATAATCCTGAAAATGCTTGGAATCGATAATTTTTCTATCCTCACCGCTATCAACGGGTAAGAAGCAGTGGATATCTTTCAAGATTACCTTCATAGCAAGAGTCAAGAGTATTAAATAAAGCTGATTCTGATGGATATTAATATGCCCGTTTTGGATGGATTAGAAGCTACAGAATAAATTTTCAAATCCCTCGCTGATTATAAGGTCTAAAATCATGACAAAGTAACTTCGATGATTGAGACTAATATCGTTGCTTGCACTAGCTATGATGACTACGATACTAAATTAAGCTGCTTTGAAGCTGGCATGGTTTCTTATCTTTCAAAGCCATGTAACAAAGAAGGACTTTCTCATATTCTTAATAAATACTTTTTCTAATGAGATGTCGAATCGGAAGAGCAAAACAAAAAATAATCTATGCCGCTGCGTCTTCCCCAGCTGATTTTTTCTCACAACCTTACTCTATTTTTTCTTTACTTTCGAGTTTAATAAATCTAATTTTGGTTTTTTTCTTCCCTTCAAATTATTTATCTTATAAAACTCTACATTTTCAGGGAAGGAAATTATTAGAAAAACTGATTATAAAAAAAAGTATTTTCCATTGAGTAAATAGCAATAGCAACAATAATTGCTATCTCTATTCGAGTTATCGAAAAGTATTTTAATAAAAATATCTAAATTAAAGATTGGAGATTGCATTTCTATGGTCGATTAGTGAAAGATTAAAAATATCTGGGATTAATTTATAATTTCTTTTTTCGAGAAATCGAAAGGACTTTTGATCTTAGAGTGCGTTGAATAAAATAGACAGTGCTGGACAATAATCTATGCAATTTCCGTTTTATTAAAACACTTCTCTTGAAACTAAAATTATCCCATTCTACCCTCGAATGATGAAAAAAGTTTGAGAGCGAGAAGAGATCAAACTTTTAAAATTAATCCATGCATATTGGTATTATTTATTGCCATTAGTTTAATTTAGAACTGTAAGAAAAAGTCAGAGAAAGAGAGGGGGGAATTGGATCCTAATATTAGAAGTAACAAAAAAATTAAAAAATCGTTTAAACTACAGATTAATAAAAAAAAATCAAAAAGAAATGGCTCAAGGCATTTGCTTACAATAATTACGGAATCAATATAATCGATTTGATATCAAACCTCCAATTGTTTTCTCCATTCTCGCTTCAAATGTTGCTTATTTACTCTCTAAAGGAATCAAAACAACTGCGATTCTAGATGCAAGTCATGAATCTTTTATCCTCCACTGCAGTTTGGTTCATGAAGGCGTTCTTGAAACTCGCATAGTAAAATGCTTTATTGCTAATTCCTATTTGCAACTATCGAATGCAGTAGAGCTGTTCTAATTCCAAAAAGAAGCTTAAGGTATCTCCCCTACGTTTGAAGGGTATGAAGATTTCATGCTTAATTCTCAAGATGAGATCATGAACTTCATCAGAAAATCGTTTTTTAGAAACTCTCTTGACAATCTCTATCGTCTTAACTGTTCTAATGGCCTCTTTGACCATTTTGATATGATCCGCAAATGGATCTTAGAACTACTTGAGTCTGTCTGTTTACTTCACGAAAGAGGACTAGCGCATGGTGGAATTAAAGCTTCAAATATCTTTGTAAATCAAGACACCAATAAAATTTATCTCGCAGATTTTGGATTTGGCAGAAAGAATGAGTTAATCCATCGAAAACTCAGAGAAAGAGAACTAACCATTCCACCTGAAAAACCAGAAAATCTTGCTTACTTATAATTCAAAGATGTGTATTCATTGATGATCTTGATATATTAGATGACTTTTGGGTTTGATTGTTCTTAGCAAATTATTCAATCCCTCCAGTTTGGAGCTCCTTTTGATGAAACTGAGCAGGGCGATAATCCAAATGATAGTGAAGAATCTGAGTTCAAATATCTTGTTGTTAAGCTAATGAATCGAGTTGTATGTGGACGTGCAGCGAATTCGACAGGTTAATCAATATTCTATGTTTCAGATATTCTTCATTTGAGACGAGGAATCGATTCTCCTAAGAATTCTCCAAGAAATATTGAGAAAGTATTGCTGCAAACTCTTGGATTTGATAAAATGACTAATGGATACTTGGCGCAATCTTCATTTGGAGCAGATAATTCTCCATAAGTAGATTCTTAAAATTGGAAAGAAAAACAAGCTTTTGAAGAAGAAAAATAAAGCGAAGAAGCTTTTAAATCCAACGTAAAATAGTCCGCTACTCATAAAGGATCCAAATCGATGTTTTTGACCATTTAGGAGTAAGTAGATATCTATAAAAAGAGTGATTTTGCGAGATATCAAGAACAAAGTGATTCTAACAAAAAGTCAAATTCTTCAAGTGAAAAGCTTAAATCATGCAATATCATAGCAGATTAACCTTAGATGTCAGAACTTAATCGAATTGAAGATATAATCTAAGTGTTTAACCCTTAGATAGATCTGAAATAGTAAATTCATGAAGAGTCAAATCAAGAATAACAATAAAATGTTCCTTCAGATGACTAAAACTCTTCTAGTAAGGAATTGAGTGCATTAAATCGAAGAAAGGTTTAATCTATGGATTCTAGGGATTAGTAAAATCAGATAATCTCAACCACATATCACAAAACTGAACCTGGTATTGAAAATACACAGTCTGATTTTAACACTTCTTCAGAAGTTAATTAACAAAAAGATTACATTCTTTGTTTCAAAAATTCTGATTAAAAAGTGGAAAATGAGAAATCAAACTAGTTAGATCATGTTCGATCGCTTACAGAACCTTAATAAGATAATAAATATGAAGACTGTTGGGAATTTGATTTTTCACAAAAAATTGATGTGCAAAAAGGAGACGACATCAGAAAATAGGATTATGCTGAAGTGGAAAAAATTTAAATAAAAAATGCAGATTAAACACTGACAAGAGCAGAGAAAGACAATTTTATAAATTAAACTGGAACATAACTGCAGTAATTCAATTAATAAAACACAGATTAGAATTAAATTAGTAATAAAATCGAAGAAATTATCTCTATTAATATGAAAGTTCCAATTCAAAATCAATTCCAAGAAGGAGGAAATGTCATCCCATAATAGGGATAGAAACAAGTAGATTTACCAATTCAACAATTTGAAGAAGCAGCAATGTAGAATTATGAGATTCTGAAAGCTCCAAATGGTAGGATTATTTATCAAGGGCAGGTTATTGAAGGGTAAAAACAAGGATTAGGGGTTCTGTTTAACGAGCAAGGGTAAAAAATTTATGAAGGATATTTTTTGAATGACTAATACCACGGTAAAGGTAAAGAATTCTATGAAAATGGATATATTTTACATGATGGAGATTATTAAGAAGGAAATCTTAATGGGTTTGCTCGCTCGTATAATAAAGATGGAAGTTTAAATTATGAAGGTATGTATTAGCAGGGATTATGTGATGGAGAGGGGGCTAAATTCAATTCGTAGAATGTATTGATTTCGATTGGATAGTACTAAAAAGGGAAGTTAAATGGATAGCTGAGAAGATATTTTGAAGATGGAAAGATCGAATTTGAAGGATCTTTCAAGAATAATAGAAGAGATGGATAATCGGTAGAATATTATAGAAATGGTTAGGTGTAATGTTCAATTCTGTATAGAAAAGGTAGGAAAATTGAAGGCTAAGAATTCAATTAATCTGGAGAGATCACATTCAATGGGAAATACTCCGATGAAGATGTTGATATTTGCTGATATAAAAATCTATATTGTTTATTAATTTTATAAGGAGTGATTATTGAAAAATTGAATGAAATTTGATATTTTTATGAAGATTATTTAATTATATTGATTTGAAACACAAAGAAAGAATCGATTTAAACTGAAACATAAATTTTAATACTAGGATATTAAACAAAATAGGGAATATCTGATGCCTTCTTTGAGAAAATAATGCAAAGTAGAAATTTGATTCAGTGTTTTTTTTGTTTAACACAATTTAAAAGTGAATTAATAACTGAACTCACAAGCAGGATAATGAGTGATCTAAGTAAAATACTCTCAGTGGAAAACGAAGAAGATTGTGAAGTAGCTAGTACGCCAATTCGAACTGTCAGGGCACTCAAAAATAAATATTCTTCGTAGACTAATATTGCTAGTAGAGATGATTACACAAGTGAGGTTATTGGTAGTAATAATATGTCAAAATCATCTGTATCATCGAATCTTGGATTAGGCTTCTAGCAGAATCAGAATACATTTAAATCTTAAAAAAATATTGCTGAAGACAATGCGGATTAGTAAAAAGCTGGATTGGGCATCAAACCAGCATAATTTTAAAGAAAATAACTTCATTCGCTGACTACAACCCTTCCTTAAAGAAACGGTAATAGGGAAAATGAAAATACTCATCAGTTTAACGCTCTTGAACTCCCTTTAGAGGATCATCAACCCTACGCAAAAACTGAGTTTTAAATTGGGAGATAAATGGTAAGCTAGAATCCAGCGAAAGAATAGCTTAAAACTCCATAGAGTTCAAGCAGAACAGATTTATCTGTTCTTCTCCCTCTTAACGATAAAACGAATATTTAAAGCGAAAAGAACTAATTCTTCAGGAGATTCAAGAAAAGAGTAGAAACAATGAATGAAATACCAATTTTGAAAGAATAAGAGAATCAATCACGAATTCAGTATTAGAATATTGATGTTGAATATGGTATCAGATTGGTCATGTCTAAAAGCAAGCGTTTGAGAGATAAAATAGAAAAAGAAAATATTTCTGAATAATTCTTAGCTAAGACAATATGGCAAAGCAAGCCATTTAAGATTGAATATTCCATGTTTTTACTGCAGTAAGTGCATTTGAAAGTAATCAGCCCTGAGTTTAAGAATATCAATAAGAAAGCGTTTGATAAACTTGAAAACTTTATTATTGCCTGCATAGACAGGGCAAGGCATAAAGAAACTCTGCATGGAGATTATCTTCGATGCTCAAATTCTGTTCAAAGTCTATTTTAAAAATAAATTGATGAGCTGAATGCATAGCTCAATAATCCGAATAAAATATCCTTAGATGAAGAGGTGATTTGTGCATGATGATACAATATTTGAAAAAACATAGATACAGTATATGTTGAATGGATAATAGAAATAACCAGCTGGATTTGCGAAATAAGCCTGAAGAGTTATGCAAACTACTTTTGTGATTTAATAATATTCTAGAAAATAAATAAGATTATAGCTGCATACAGCAAGGTTTATAGTAGTTTTTTAGATTTTTAAGAGCATTTGTCAAGATATATTAGTCAATTTATAATTTTAAAGTTGGAATCTATTCCAAAAAAAATAATAGAAAGTTTATTTAAGATTGCTACTTCATGCAATACTCGAACACTTTTATTGATGATCTGCTTTGGTAATAGTAGCACTCTGTTGTCTGATGTGTTTAAACAAAAAGAAGTATGGGGGGGAATTATTTCTGAAATCATGGGTAAATTGAAAAGAAAAGGAGAGGTAAAAATCTATTACACATAAAATAAAATAAGGCAATGCCTAAATATCTGTTAGATTTCTGTTATGTCCATAGGAAAAGGAGTTAAAAAGCATGGGTTAAAGATGATATCTTTGAAAAATTGTAGCAGTAAATGAAAGTAATCCATTTGTGATTAGAAGGAAAAAAATGAATGTTTTTTATGTTTAAACATGATTTGCTTATTGAATGTGTAATTTAGCTTTGTAAAATATGGAAGCAGAAGAAAAATAAGCATGAGAAAATTTTGATTTTGATATAAAAGAGAATCCAAAATGAAAATTTATAGAACCAATGAGAATTTTGAAGTTAAGGAACACAGAAGAAGAGGGAGAAAGAGAGTCAGTTTCTTTTAAAGTAAAGAATAATAAAAAAAGTGCTTTTCCTGCTAGCAAACAAAGAGAGAAGAAAAAAAAGAAAAAGCATATTTATCACTTCCCACTCTCTCCCCCCCCCTTCAAATTCGCTTGTCCCAAAAGAATAGACCATTTAACATACCCTTGAAGACTTTTAGTTCAATTCTAATTGACACAGGATCGTATATTTTAAAGAAGCTTAAAATAAAAGAACAAATCAAATATTTATGAACGAACAGGAAGAATCAAATGACCAGCCCAAAACAGGTAGTAGTAGACTTAGGTCTCTTCTTCCCATGCCTTCAACTTCAGATTCCTCCCCCAAACTAGAGGAGCTCAATAGTAAAAATCGTGTTTCCCTTTTAGCATCGAAGACTAATTCAGAAATAGTTCTTCATCCATCTTAGTAAACTGAAATTCACCATGTTTAAGGATAATCTCTAAAATAAGCTGAATTCCTCTAAGAAACTCTCTTTTAGCCTCTAAAATATTGCAATTTACATTTCCATAATTCCTCGCCAAACTGTGCTCCTAAATAACCACCTCCGCGACAGAATTCAGCTTTTTAATTCAAATCAGATAGATAGGCACTCAAAGGAAAAATGGCCTCAAAAGATCATCTGAAAAGCACCGAATCTGGAAATTCTAGTTTACGAGAAAGTAGTGACAGTGACTCAAGTAGCAGTTCCAGCAGTAATTCTAGCAGCGAGGTAAGTGGTGAAGATGATATACAGGACTTGTAGTCCAGTCATAATGAATAATCCTAGCCAAAAAAACGAAAAGAAGATAACGAAAAACAATATCCACTTTAGCTTGTATGTGTCGAAATCAAATGCAAGGAAGCTAGCAAGTTATGCTGCGCTAAGTGTCTCAGCTCTGGACCACATGAAGGTCATGAAGCAATATGCCTGAAGACTGTAACTCAGCAGATCTAAGGTGCTATGAAAACAGGAGGAAAATTAGGCTAAATTACTGTAGAGAAAATAGAATAGAAATTTCATGACCTTCAAACGCGTCTAGACGAAAGTAAATCAGCCATGATAGAGTAATTTAATATCGCCAAGCAACTCCTCAAAGAAGAAGCAGCTGCTGCAGTTTGTCCTGGTGCCCCTCTCGAAAAATAAGTCAAAGTCTGGAAGGCTTATTTCCAGCCTGAAAAAGCAGAAATCATGAGTCACATAGAATTTATCAAGGAGAGAAGTGACTAATACTACAATCTCATTCGCTCACGTATCGCGAATATTGTACCTGAGAGACTACTCTATGTCAAGAATTTATCCTAAGATGATTTGCTTTTCATGGGGTAATTAAAATCTGTTGAAGACGACTTAAAGCGTGCCGAATAAGATCTCAGTGCCTTAGCTCGATAATCCATCTCTGTGTTGCCTGAATTTGAATTTCGCAATCCGGAATTTGAAAATCCAGCAGCATTAGCGGTGAAAAAATTTGATTACGGCGAAAGAATTGAATTTTCTTAAGTCAACAAAGATGGAGAAGCAAATGGAAGAAGTTTGATCTTTTGGAGAGACGGTGCTTATAGAATAGGGTACAACATCGCAGGGAAATCTCATGGTACATGTCGAATGGTTTGGGAGAATGGAAATGTCTACGAAGGAGACTATATTAACGATAAAAAACATGGAAAAGGATGCTTCATAAAATTTTCTGATAATTCCTCTTATTTTGGTTCTTTCAAGAGAGACCAAAAGTGCGGGTAAGGAGTTGAGTATTATTCAAATAACACTCATTATGTTGGATCCTTCAAGCACTGGAAACCACACGGTGAAGGTAATCTCATGGATAGTATTTAAAAAACAGTGATAAAATCTGGTAATTGGAAAAATGGTAAATTCTCTAGTGATTCATCTTCTACAAATCTAACTCTCTTAAAAGACTTGAATTCTCCTTAGACTTAAATCATCTAACTTCAAGCATCACCAGCGAAAAAAACTGCAACAACTCATAACTGAAAAAAACTTAGTTAAAAAATATAAGATCTTTTTATCATATAATTCTACTTGAAAAAAGCAAGAACAAAAGAGCTGTAAAATTGTTAATTGAACCCCTCCCATTTAATTTAATTCTTCATTCTTTCTTTCTCCAATTAACTAAAACACCTATAATTGTATGTTCCTTGTAATGTTACTCTTAGATTTTTATAATTTGTTTACATTTTATCTGTACAACTTTGGAGCAAAATGTAGTTTTGAATTTCCTTCATTTTTTTAAAATAATAAAGTAACAAAAAAATACGATTATGCACAGATGTAAAGCCATTCACTAACAGCATTATTTTCATTTTTTCGACAATTAATTAACAATTTACAGATTTCTCTGAAAACCCTAGGAATATCTATGTTTTTCAGAGAATCAAATTTTAAAGTTTATCTGAGACAAACGAATTGTGCTAGGACGATGGAATCGATAAATCAACATCATCATTTCTTGATCTCTGACATCAAATCCGTTTGATTTAAAGAATATCCCTAAATCACTGCAAGAAATCTATTACTTATCACCTGCAATAACTTTAAATATCTCATCTTGACAGTATTTATATTTTTATCTCAGTTCTTTTAAATGAATTTCAGCTCTTCTAGTCTCTCTAAGTACGTTTCTGATTATTTTTTTCGTATCAGGTGCTAACTCTTGAGATTCGTTAACAATCACAAGACTCTAAGAACCAAGAAGAACATCTAACACTTCTTCCTTAGAAATTAGATCACTATTACACTTATCTGGGATAAAAATCATTTTCAATTCTTCCAAAGACAGTCTTAAAGTCAGAATATTTTTCAATTTCAGCTAAAATTTCACCAAGTCTTCTCCTTCATTTGGAGGTAGAATATTTTATATCTATGACATCAAACGCGTGAGGCATGTCTTCATTTAGAATAACGAACGCTCAATAGTTAGTTACTGATATAGAATATTCGCATATTCTTCATCGATTACCTCATCATTTTCTGTGAAATTCTCATTATTCTTATGATTCCGTGATGTTGTATCATCCTCATCTCCTGTGAAATCTTATTATTTTTCAGATTATTTCAATATTTCACATTACTGATCGTTCGTGCTTTCACTACCTTAAGAATCTGCTTTTAAACTAGATTGTTGTTATTACTCTTTATCACATTCCCAACTATTGTTGTTGTTGCTGCTATTCTATGATTATGAAATATATGTGTTGAAAGTAAATGTCTCAGGTGCATTTCGCTTTCTAACTTCGATTATCTTTTAAATCTCCAATTTATCTTATTCTTTATTAGAAAAACATGGTTTATTCACCTTTTAACTGGATGCATCTTCAAAAATTTAAGATTTAGAAGATTCCTCTAATTCAGACAATGAAAGCTACAGAAGATCAGAGTAATTAAAGGTAGTATCCAGAGCTTTAGATATTTTTGTTGCATCCAGAGAAAAAGATCTGTCTTCTTTGATATCATGAGTATCTACTGGTTTCCCTTCTGCTCTGACTTTTGTTGAATCTTTTCTAGAAATAAGAAGAGATTTTTTTTCTTATGAGTGCTAATTTATGTTTTCTTTGCCCTTTGCACTCAAGGAAACAACAATATCTTATTTTAGAATGTTATATGTTCCTTATTAGCTATGCCTAAGAGCTCCTTGGTTGTTATCTTCTTCTTTCCCAGGATAATTTTAGAAGATATTTTCATTGACTTTTTCTTAATTTTTCTTCAGCGGAGGTTTCTATCGATTTGCAAGAATAGCTGTCATGTCATTCATAACTTTCTTAGTAGTAATATTACTTTTACAATAGCTATTTCTTCTGTAATTATATTATTATTCAGGTAGTAGAGTCTCTTGTTGTTGAGATATTTACTCTCTTCTTCCAATTTGGCACTATTGATTTTACTATCTCACCTACAGAATCGATTATGGTTGTTGAGGAAGATTGTTTCTGCTGCTGTTTTGGTTGTTTTCTATTGGATTAAGAGTTTATGAAGGTTAGAATAGCCGATTTTATTGAGAATACGATTCATGCTATTATTTTGAGTTTTATTATTATTGCAGAAACTGAGTACATTTTGATTAATCTACTGTATTTCTATTAGTCTACTAAGCGAATGGAATTTGTTGGTTGCGTGAGGTTTATTGATTTAAATGAGGATTCTATTAGCAGTTTTATAAATTATTCTCAGTATGCCTGGTGTCGGGAGCAAGATAATACAACCCAGACTATTAAGTTTATTTAGAAGGTTCTTATTATGGATGAGAGTTGAATTATTCTTTAGATTCAGTATTTTAAGTTGTACAAAATATTTATTGGACATTCTACTCCTGAGATGGTTTCAATTGAGCGATTTATTGTTATTATTGCTATTATTACAGTTGAACTTCCTGAGGATTAACTGAGTGATGTTACTGCTATTGTAGTAGATGTCCTTTGAAGTTCTGAGATTATATTTATTGAGACAATACTTGGTTTTACTGTGATTGTTAATATAACTAAGGCTATTGAATTGCTTGGTTGTTTGATAGATGATTGAGATTTTAAGGAAAATACAAAACTGGCTTGAAATTAAGGCCATTTTGTTGATAAGTTGGAGATTCATGCGAAGAGTTACTTCCCTTAGTTTTGAGGGAATATTCTTATTCAGATACAGGGGCATATAGAACTCCTATGCTGTTTTCTCCTGAAATGGGAAATTATGAATGTGTTGAAGGAGTTGCATGATTTTCACTTGCAGGACTCTAACCATTCCCATATTGTGCTGAACATCTTATCTTAGGGACTTTTCTCAGTTTTTGATAGCCATTGTAGGCCTATTACATTCCTAAGTTTTAAGCTTAAGTTGATAAGTTTGTCTATGTGTTCACAAAATTTGTCTTAGAAGTTAGTCGTTCTTGAGATAAACCAGTGAATGAGTTAACTTATGCAGGTGAATTTGCTTCAAAATAGTTTTATAATGCAGAAGAGAATTATCCTGACAATAGCTGGTTTGATATTGATGTGTTTGGAGATGGTTACTAACCACTTGGAGAAGGCAAAGAAGAATAACGAATATGCGGATTCGATTGAAAAAGCAGTAGTTAATTGCTATTCGCTTGTGAGGGAGATTATCCCGTCAGGCAATATTAGTCACCTAATGAGTTTACCCAAGATGAGCTATCTGAATCGATTTTGTTAGATTCTGGGATATCATAGAGCTAAAGTGGTGGAGGTTGTTAGAATACTCTTTGCTTTTTATTTTGATCTGATAATGATATCTTTGTCCCTATGGAGGGGATATTTAAAGCATCAAAAGAGTATTTCCGGCTTGGAAGGTTGTGAGATTAGTCTATGCTGTTGTTTTTAGTAGAAACTGAAGAAGGAAGCAACTCTTGATGAAAGGAATAAGAATTTTAAGAAGAAGAAGATATTTCAAGATTTCTCTGCTTTCCATGTAACCCTGCTGGTCTTCTCATGAGCGAGCTGTGATTGGCATGTTATTGTAACAAAATGACATGCTATTGCTGTTATTATTAACTCATAGTAAAGGTAAAAGCCAAGGAAAACTAAGAAATGAACAACTGTTTATGCGAATGGTTGTCTGTGAACAATATATCAAAGTAATCGGAGGTTGTTAATATTTTTTTGTTTGATTAATCCTGTAAGTTAGTAAAATGTAAACACAAGTTGATAGGCGAATAAAGGTTTGATTTAACTTTTTGAAGCTCCAGATTTTGTTTACAAATATTTTTTATTGCCTTTTTTTTTGAAGCAAATTTTAACAGCTACTTCCACTCAGTTCAACTTTGAGTTGCCTCTAGGGAGTTGTGACAATGCAGTAAATGAGTGAAATCATGAGAACAAAAATTTACTCAGTTTCCAATTCATTTTTTTAGTGAAATAATAAATTCATTTTCATCTAATGGAGAAGTGCAAAAATATTCCTTCTCCCTTGCTTTTCCTTTTAAAATAGTTTCTGAAACAACACATGCACAAACAAATGAACATTTATTAAATTACTGATATTATATATTTGTTATCCCCCCCCCTCCTTTTATTAAAAACATAGGCTTTAAGCACACAGACAGAATCGATTTTTATTACATATGCATCATTAAACCCATGTAGAACGAAATGACAAGCCTCGAATAAAAAAATGAAGTTAAGCTGTTTTTGCCTCGATTGCTGCCTTAGGTGGTCTAGGATTTGTGCTTTTTTATAATAACTTTTCAAGCTTCATTGTTCGAGAGTTTATCGATGAGATGCTTCTACTCGGCTTCAACTTTTTAAATCGATTCAAGTTCCGTTGAGCATCGTTCGAGTTCTGCTTTCTTCTCATTCAAGAGATTATTTAAATCCATCATCTTTTTTTTCCTATTTTCAGCTTCACTTTCGACTTTATTGCGCTCACCGATTGCACGTAGTTTCTGTTATTCGATCTTCTTTCCATAGTTTTCAAGAGTTTCAGTAATTTAAGCGATGATTTCATCCAGATTAAGCACTTTCTTGATGAATTCCATGGATTCGTTCTTCAACAAATCAGTCTCTTTAAACTTGTCTTACTCAAGCACACGAATCTTGTTTTCCTCATCGAAAGTGATTGAAATCTTATCTGTCATCATATTATGTTTGTCTTTATGATCTAGGGAGGAAGAAAAAGAGTTATATTTTGTAATTCACTGAGAGAAATTATATTAACAAAATCTTTTTTCTTTTCTTTTGCGTTCTGTTTGATAGAAATTTGAATTTTTGCTTTTGTTCAAAAGAACAAAGTAACATAGAAAGAAGAAATAGCCATCATAGGAAGAATTTCAGCATTTTTCTTGAAAATACTTGAAATTCAGTACATTTTATAAATAATTAACTATTTAGATTAGAAAAGGTTAAGCTCATTAAACAATAACCAAGTTGTAATATATCCATTATTTGTACTACAAAACACACAACAATATACAGAAGATAAGGAAGGATAATTTAAAATATCTTTTCTTCGGATCGGCTCGGGAAGCAGTAGGTCTTAAATTGTTATTCTTGAAGATGATATTAATTGAAGGAAATATATTATTAAATTAATAAAAAATTGCTCAGAAAAAAAATAAAGAAAAAATCAAAATTGAACTTAGATAATTCTGAAAAGGAACTATGCACGGCTAAAAAAAGAAAGATGTCAAGCAGCCTTCTGAGGAAGAGAAGAAAAAGTAAGATGAACAAGGTTAAAAAGTCATCGGAATGATCAACGAGTTTTTAGACATTCGTACAGGTGCCAAATCTGTTGAAAATCCAAATGAATACTGTGATTTACTAGCTAGCATGTGTCCTGACTTACCAACGATTTATAACTTTAAAAGAGAAGTTATCACAGCAGAACTCAGCAAGACAGCTAATCCTAAAAGTAAATATTAAATTCTAGCAAATGAGTTGATGCTAGTCACAAAGTTTCTAAAGAGAAGTCCCAAAAGTTATGGAATTTGGTCGTTTAGATAATGGCTCGTTTTAGAGTGTCGCTAACTTGAGACTCTCGCAGTGAAACTGAAAGAAAAAGCTAAAAAAGCTAGACTACTAGCTTAACAACTTCAAGAAAAAGATGGAGTATCTGAAGCATCAACTGAACCAAAAGAAGCTGAAGCTGCTGCTACTGCTAATATCGAAGACGAGCCTATCCCATCAGTTGTTGAAATGGAACTCAAACTGTGTAATAAAATGTTAGAAATCGACGAACGAAACTTTCACTGCTGGAATTATCGAAATTGGTTGATTAGTGAAGTCGAAAAGAATAGCGAATCTTTCATAGAAAGGGAAATCGCGTATACTTAAGAAAAGTATGAAAAGAACTTTTCAAACTTCTCAGCCTTACATTTTAGAGCTAAAAACCTAGAACGAAAATATCAAGCAGCACTTCTTGCAGCAGCTCCATCTTCTGAGGATTCAAAAGAACTTATGATGTTTAAAATCCCTTTGAAAATGATCTAATCAGAGTTAGAACTCATTAAGAATGCAATATTCATTTAGCCAAACGAATAAGGTGTATGGCTGTACCACAAATGGCTAATGGGTTTGCTGACTCCATTCAGGCTCATTTCAGCTTAACAAACCTCACAGTCGTAGACATCAGTACAATTAACATTTACGTGTAATATTCGTAGCGAACATCTTCACTCAGGATTGACTTTGAAGGATTCTGAAGGGAATGCAATTAAAGATTTCTCAATCGAATCTTCCAGTGCTCATTCAGGAATTGAATAGGTGTTCACAGTTGTTGGAAGCAAATAAATAACATCAATTTCATTTAGCCAACCAAGTAATCCTGAAAATCATATCGTGGAGAGCCAATATGGGAAAAGGAATGTTGTTGCTTCTGAATTTAAATTTGATTCCTCTAAAAATCAATACATATTAGAAGAACTTCAAGCTTCAGATGCTCAATTTGAATAAACTACATCAGCAATAGTTAACGAAGAATTAGCTTTTGTGGAGGAAATAATCGAAGCAGAAAAAAACTGTAAATTCGCACTTTTCCACAAACTATTTTTACAGCAAATGTAAGAATAAACTCGCCTTGTGTGCTTCCCTTACAAGCATGATCTAGGCATCTAAGCAGTCGAATAAATATTGAATACCATAGATAAACTTAAGGAAATTGCAAAAAAACAAGCATCTGTTCTTGTCAGCGTTTCTTCACAAAATTCTGTGCTATTGGAGCTATTGAAAAGTCTCAATGAAACTTCAACTCCAGCAGTATTTTCTATCCCATCAAATCCATGCTATGAAACAGGAATTCTGATTTCCTATTAATCTCTTCTACATTCTGCTGTTTGAATTCCCCATTATTATCGTCTATTTTAACATTTGATGTCCACTAAGCTTGTCATATTTTCATTTGGTGAATGGAGCTATTAAATAATTAAAGTTTTTTTCTAAGAAAGTTTAAAATTTTGAACAAGGAGTTTTGGCTATTATTTTAATTTAACAAAATTGTGATATTCCAAGAATTTTAATAAAAAGGAATTTTCAGAAGGGAATTGGTACTTTCTTTTTTATTTTATTTCAATCAAAATCATCACAACTCGAGTAGATGAGTCACAAGTCAAACAGCGGCGATGGAGGATGTTGTGGTGGGTCAAATACAGGAACTAAGGATAAAATGAGCTTAACTAAAAAAAAGGAGATCAAAGTTGTGCTACTTGGAGACCCAAATGTTGGTAAAAGTTCGATTGCCCTCAGATATTGCAAACATGAATTCAGCTAAAATTATGAATTGACAATCGGTGGAGTATACAATCTCAAGGAAACTTAGCTGTCCAATGGTCAAAAAGTAGCTATTCATCTCTGGGATACGGGTGGAGAAGAAAGATACAGGTATCTCATTTTAACTACCTCATTTTTTGAAAAAAAATTTATTTTCTGTTTTTGTTTTTGCAAGATCAATGACATAGCTTTACTACAACGATGCTCAAGCTGCTGTGCTCGTTTACGATGTACAAAAATAGTCTACATTTCAGAGTCTTGATTACTGGCTAAAGGAACTTGAAAACAAAGTTTAAAACTAAGGAATGATTTTATGCATAGCAGGAAATAAATGTGATATTGACGATGATCTGCGTCAAGTCACTGCTTAATAAGGCGCGTAGTTCTGCTAAAATAACAATAATATCATCTTTCAAGAGACTTCAGCGAAAACAAATGAGGGAATCGATGAATTGTTCACGGAGCTTCTTGAGAAATTATAAAATAAACTTTGATACAAAATATCACACACAATTCCCACCGTATGATTCTTCTTTTTTTTTTCAAACATAGCTTAGCTACCTTCTTTTATGCAGTCATTTTATATATTCTGAGATTTGCAAAGTTAGTTCAAGTTTGTCCACTTTTCATTACTTTTAACAAAAAAAATTAGACATCATTTTTAATTATTTTAAAATACAGGCAACTACTCGTTTTTGTTGTTGAGATAAACTCTATTTATGAGTGATATTTCAATCTCAAAAAGAATTACGTTTGTTAACTTATTCAAAATATTAGAGTGAAGAAATTAATTTCAAACAGAATCACAGCTGATTTATTGCTTGAAAGCGTTATTTGTAGAAACCACAAAAAATGGGACAGACTTTGAAATGCTGTTCTTCGATTCCAAATGATCGTGATGGAAGGGTAGATATTACTTTAGAAGATAATCCAAACAATAATGTCATTGTTAACTATTGATTCTTAACTGCATATACAGGAAACAATGCTGAATGTTTATCCGAATGTTGATATTCGATAAAAACTGAAGAATGAATCTAGCAAATTTTCTCAGATTTACACGACAAAACTAGACAACGATTCGATTCAATTCATATTATCCATCAAGCCATACAACAATAATGAGCCTGAAGAAGTGATAAAAGTTGATCTGAAAGTGAAAAGAGATCTTTTCTCCATTTACTTAGATCGAACATATGATTGGCAACTTGAAGAATATGTCATCAAGGATGTGAACAATGGAAATAGTCTCCTTGCAAGAGCGTAAGATAAGAGATCGAATGAGAGATTCACTATCCAGTCAATTCCATTTGATGACTTCGAAGACTATGACTTTAAAGCTGCGTTATATTAGATTTTCATACTTCGAAATATGCAAATTGTTAATAACGGCCTACCTCACCCAAATATCATACAAGTAAAAAATATTGGAACCTAAGTATTTGTTAGTTGAAATCACAAATGAAGAGTGATTTAAAGGGCAAATATTTCTTATCTTAAAGATTAAAGACGCATACATCCTTGAGAGCCAAGAAAAGAGAACTTTATCAAGATCAGTCGTTATCGTTATGGAGTATTTTGACTCGAATTTGCATGACATTATTCAGTTTAGAAAAAAACATAAATGGGAGTTCAGTACTAAAGAACTCAGTGCATTTTTGAGAGATATGTCCAGTGCGCTTGCAGCATTAGCAAGATAAGGAATCTCCCATAGAGACATAAGACCTACAAATATCTGGTATGTTACACAAGAGAAACAATACAAAATTGGAGGTTTCTGTGATGCCAGCTTCAATGAAAAAATGAAGTAAAATTTATTTATTCAATTAGCGCAAAACCTGCGCTGAAGCTCTGCTCTGTTTAAAGATCTGAAACAACTCAAGGTCAGCAGGAATGCGAAATTTACCAGTGAGACATGAAGATGGAGAAGGATATAACACAGTTAGAGGTGTACCGTAATTTGCTTCTCCTGAAATCTTGACATTGATGCACATGAATGCAAACTAAAAAGTGCTTAGCTACAATCCATTTAGTCTGGATATCTATGGACTTGGATTAACTATCGTTCTCATGAAGAATCTCTTAGATGAAGTAGATTTTCATACTCTCATTAGCAAGGTAAGCAAAATACTATTGATTTTTGGCAAATAATTTCTTCTTATTATTATCAAGTCAATTTTTATCTTTCTTTTTGTTTTCTTTCTCACTTTCAAGGTCAAATAATCAGGGTCTGCCAATATCGATATTAACATTGGCAGTGGAGATCTTAACTAATATGTTGATATGATGGTAAACAAGTATCCTCAAAAACGATTAAATGCTTTCCTTCTGGAGACGTACTGCTAAAATAGTTTCCCAGAAGAAGATTTCCCACGAATCAACGAGAATAATCTGATAATTAGTCTCCGATTCAAAAAGCAGAAAACCTCTGATGATGAGTAAGAATTGTTTTACCCTCTGCAATATTATTTTTCTTAAACCTTTCGTTATCTTGAAATAATAATTAGAAAAAGCAATTAGTATTAATTCCTCTTTTTTGTTTTTGATTTTAGATTGCTTTTCAAATGCTTTGCTTTGTAATACATGCACATCAAAAATCTAGAATCTTAAGAAATTTAGCATGATATCCATCAAATACATTTGTATGAAATTCTTGGTAAATATTATGGGATATTAATATCTTGTACCTCGAAATTAGCTCAAAGAAAATACTCAAAATACTACTTTAAGATAAGGGACTTTAACATCATTTGTGTCTCAAAGGGCAGCTTATCTTATTTAAATTTATTATTTCGTTTTCTTATTCTTTTTTTGTTCCTAAGTTATTAATGTATCTGTCTGATATCTTAAAAGAATTAATAAAAATAGTATTTTTATTATTTTGTGTAAGAGTTTTAGGCAAATTTAAAATATGTTTACATCAGAAACTAGAACTTTTTAGGATTTCATCTAGTCTATTATTATGTTTTGCTAATGTGCGTGCGTGGGAGAAGGAGAATGAGTTACTGAGTTGATAAATTTATTTGACAACGTCTTTTACCTTGTTTAAAAACTTATTGTAATTTGATTAAAATAATAATAAAAAAGTAAACCAGAAAGAAGAATCCCCCCCCCCCCTTCTAAAGTAGAAATGGCTAACACAAGCTCTATCATTCCAGATTCAAGATTCTTGGAGATTTATCCAAATTCGTATGTTCTTTCATCGATCCAGTGCAAAGAATAAATCAGAATGTAAGTCGTTCATTTTATGAGAGACAAACAACTCATATCTAAGTGAATAACTTTTCAAATAAACAAAAGAAATCTTGAGACAGGCAGTTTAAAGAAGGAAACTAAAACTGAAGGAGATCCTAGTCTAATTAAGGTGATTTTAAATGGCGATGATGGTTTTGAATCATTATCTAATCCCATAATTTCCCTTTTTGTTTAAAAATGTAGAAAGAAGGAGTTATGGCAATCTATGGTATTTGCGAATTGGAGATTTCAAAATATCTGATGGTTGTGACAAAATCGCTGACGATCGGATCAATTTACAATAAAAATATCCAGCAACTCAGTGAAATTAAGTTTGTTCCTATCAATCCAGCTCAACAGTACGCAACCATAATAAGATTAAGATGGACTTGTGATGATTTTTGTTTTTTTTTGTGTAATATCCTTTTTATTGAATTTAATTTTATTTAATTGTAGAGTCCAAGCAGCTGATGAAAAATACATCGAAATGATGCAGAGTCTGTTCAGAACCCGCACATTCTATTTCTCAGATGAGTATGATCTAACTAACTCGTTCTAGAGATTCGTCAAGAATTAAGTCGATAAAAATAAATATAATCCTAATTTCTGCTTCAATGAATGTTATCTCTCTGAATTCATTAAAAATGGATGCTAAGAATGGATATCACCATTCATTTCTGGGTTCGTAGCCATTGAGTACACTCAAATTGATGTAATTTTATTAGTTTAGGAGGTTTTAAACTTTTTTAAATTACATCTGTTTTGATTTTTTTAAAACAGGATTCTCAACTGAATTTTATAATCATCAGTAGAAGAGATAAGAGAAGAGTAGGGATGAGATTCATCTCTAGAGGTACAGATCTTGATGGAAATCCTTCGAATATGGGAGAACAAGAGCAAATTGTTGTGTTAACTTAAGTAAAAAAAACTTTTATTAAAAAGAACCTTTTGTAAATTAAGAATTGTATTTTTGATTTAATCAAGGGACCCAAGAATACTATTTATAGTTTCGTGCAAACTAGAGGCTCAATGCCGTTCTTGTGGAGTTAAAAGCCTGACTTGAAATGGGCACCTCGAGGAGCACCTATCGGAGAAGAAAAAGATAACCTTGAATTCTGCAGAAAACATTTTGCTGATCAAGAAAAGCTTTACTCAAGTGAAGTCCTAATCAATCTCATTGACAAGAAAGGAAGAACATAACTGCCTCTAGGATAATATTACGAAAAGCTTGTGAGCTAGTTAAATAACAAGAATCTCAAGTACATCTGGTTTGACTTCCACCATGAATGCAGAAAAATGAAATATGAAAATCTACAGCTGCTGATCAACTAATTCAAGGATGATCTAGCTGATATTGGGTACTTTGAGTTTACTTACACCAAAGACAAGGTAATTCCTCTTAACATGCACCTAAGTGTGAGCTTTATAATAAAAATTCTAATTACTTTTTTATTCTTATTTAATAGATCGATTCCCCAATAATAAAGAAACTCCAAAAAGGTACAGTGCGTACTAATTGCATTGACTGCCTTGATCGAACTAACGTCGTACAATCAGTGATTGCTAGGAATGTTCTCCATTCTATTCTCTACTCTGCTTCCGTTACTGATAAAACTGCTGTAAGATAACAAACTAAATTTTATCCTTTCAACATTATCTCTTATTTTTAATTTTTGTTTCCTCTTTATTAGACCACAGCCTTCGAGAAATTCCCTGATAAACTAGAATAGATTTTCAGAATTAACTGGACTAAAAATGCTGACGTTATTAGCATCCTTTACACAGGCACAGGCGCACTTAAAACAGATTTCACAAGGTATTTAACAATTCTTTAAAAATATTAATAATTTTTAATTTGTTTCTCTTTAAATTACTAACTAAAAAAGAACTGGTAAGCGAACTACTCAAGGAGCAATACAGGATGCCTCCAATTCCATACAGCGCTATGTCTACGGGAATTTCTTCGATGGACAGAAACAAGTGATAAAAATTCGTTAAATTAATTTTGTTTTAATTTTTTGCAATATTTTTCTTTAATTGTTTCACAGGATTGTGCTGACTTGCTACTCGCCAAGATCAGACCGAAAGAATAAAAAATAACACAGGGTTTCAATCCTATGATCTTCTTAGTTCTAGTGTTCATTTCGTTGCCATTCATTATGAAGAGATAAATCGACAAAGTGATTCTTCCTGAGAGCAACGAAGGTGAGGGCAGCTTTTTCCAATCTTTCGTAGGCTTTGCTAGCTTAGTTGTCAGCATAATAGCTGTCGTAAAAGGAGTCATGGCAACAAACTAATTCTTTGTATCAAAACCCACGCTTCCTTAATGAGAAAAAATTAGAATTCAAATCATATTTGTGTTGTTTTCTTCTTACAAAAACACAGAAAATCCGTTATTTTTTTAAATTTTGTTATCCTTATTTTACTAACTACTCCATTCAGAAAATAGCACACACTGAACTACTGTCACGAGAGCTAATTAATTCATTTTTCTATTTTGCTTTTTAAAGGAGATTCTCCAACTGTCCAACAACAACAAACATTAGTTCCAAATCAACTGCTAAATCCTCAATCCATTTTGTTACTTGTTTAGCATCAGAAAGAAGAGAAATATGACATGCTCCAATATCAGATAATTGCTAATCTGCAATCTTAAGAGCACCCATTTGCTATTCGTCTTCAAGGGAATCCACTACATACGCTAAATGAATCTTTGATTGAAATTAATCCTTTTCAAGAAACGTTTATATTGACTTGATAAATTCATTGTTGTTTTGCTTGAGCAGCTTCTCAAGAGAAAATGGGACTGAATTAGGTAAATTAATCGATTATTTTCTCTTTTGACTTCTGAAATCAATGAAATTATAAGAAAGTGGAAACTTTTCAGAACGATGCTTGATGCAGCTTTAAATAGCTTCCTCTGGAAAGAGAGGAATCAAATCTTATGGGAAATTTAAATAGATCATGTTGTTAATGTCTTCGATGCTTAAAACTAACAATTTAATTGATAAAAACAGGGAATTGGAGATGGATATTCAAGAATTTTATATTATATTATTTTGAGTTACTTGTGTGCTCAGGAAATCCAGTGTCTGAAACAAATTTTTCAAATGAAACAGGGGTGTTTGCTCTCACTTGATCAGCTCTAATTATCAACGAATAATCATGAAATATTCGAAAGGAAATGATAAAATCATTTAGCTTTAATAAAAAAGTTACTTTTTGAAGATTTCAAATACATCCTATTCACTTCTTAATTCTTTGATATTTTTATTGCAGAATCTCATGATTTCATCGTTATCTTCCAGTTCGCCAAGCTCAATGATTTTCTGAGAAAATTCACAAACTTGTTTTAGCTGTCAGAATAATTTATGACTTGGATTATAGACACTGAACCAACAATTACCTCTTCCTTGAGGAGAATCAAGCTTATTGCTATGTAAAATAAGTAATTGCAATTACTTCTCTTGAGATACAAGTCTAAGAGGATAACAGCAGCTTGCATTTCAGTATCTCTAAGAACATAAAAACACACTCAAATTATTACATTTCTTTTTAATGAGTTCTTAATTTGTTTTTGTTGATTTACTAACAGAACATAGTGAATATCCACTGAGGAAGGATAGAATCAAGTTGGACATCGTTTTTCTCAATGATTTATAAAAGTCGTGGAGAATGGTATTTGAGAAGAACTTTACATAGAGTGGTAGCACATTTGAAATGGGGTAAAATATATTCATCATCGCTTTAGTTTGGATTTTCTTAGACTGGCTAGCGAGTTTTAAGCATTTAAGGGTAGTAATTGTTCATAAATGCATTGAAGTAAGCATAACATTTTGCTAGAGTGAATTTAGATGTCCGCAAGGAGAGAAAGGGGGCAACAATCTAATTGTTCGTTAAAAAATTAAATTATGTTTTAGTATTTTTAAGTGGAAGATTGGTCTAAGAATAAACATATCTTACTTCAAGGAGACCCTGCATGTATCTAACATTGTTCTAATAGCAATAGAACGTAGCTATGAGCTGAAGATTCTTTTGAGTTTTCTCCTTTTTAAAAAATTATTCTGAATTCCTGATACGATTCAAATCCCTGATAAGCTGACTGAGAAAAGAATGGATTTTATTATACCAAAACAGCAATAATCTTAAGATATTTACTCTTGATCCTTCTTAGGAATGTTAAGTATTTTGTCCCATTCATTGAATTTAGTCACTTCGACTTGCGTTGACTCATTGTAAAGGAATTTCTGATTTAAAAGATTTACTTCATCAAAGATATCTTCCAAAAAGTAAAACAAAAACAAATGGATGTACTCTCCAATCGAGGAGTTACTTTGCCTCAGAAATTGGCTGGCTGATTGAAGAAGAATCATTCTTATCTTGCATTTTATATTATGGAGATGTGTTTCCCTTTCCCTTTGATTATCTTCTTTTGATTTATTTTATTTGATCAAAATCAATCATCCAAAATTTCTGCATCACCTTAGTAATTTGTTCCTTTATAAAAGAAGATCAATGTAGCCATCAAATGATCTTTGAAGAAAAATCTCTGTCAGCCAAATTCTTTATGGATTTATTGATGGTTAAAATAAGTTGAAATACTTGAAGATTACAGGGAAACTTTTTACAAAGAATTCATAAAAACAATATGAAAAGATATGTTTTTATTCAAAGAAAAATGATGTAAACCCTTTTGTTTAATTACATTACCAAATAGCAGATAGATCCATTCATTTTACTGTGAGTTGAGAAAAAGAAAAATGATAAATTCATTTGTTCATGGAAGAATTCTGTATTGTTAATGTTTTTTTGCATATCAAATAAATTCGCATATTTCTAAACTATTTTAATAGATTCGGAATGGAGAGAAAAAAAGCCATTTGTTCTTGTCTTTATCCAAAGGAACCTTTTCTTAAACGAGCTGAAAATTGAATAATAAAATAAAAAAAATAGGAGAGAAGCAGTAAATTTTTACAGTTTTAAATAGGAAAAAAAGAAGATGTTAGCCAAAGTGTTTTAAGGTATGATAAGCAGAAATGCTTCGTTCATTAGTAAAAGTTACTTTTCTAGATTAGCATCTCATCGTAGCAGTCCAAATAATACTGACTCTGTGCCTTTTGATTTCACTGAATAGAGCTACAAAGAAATCGAAAAGATTCTAGCTAAATATCCTTCTAACCAAAAAAAATCTGCAGTCATGCCACTTCTCTACTTAGTTCAAGAGCAAAACAATAACTGGGTGCCTCTCTCTGCAATGAAAAAGATTGCTAAATTGCTGGAGATGCCAGAAATCGAGGTTTATGAAGTATCTTCGTTTTACACTATGTTCAATCGCGAGCCTGTTGGAAAATTCCATCTTTAGATTTGTGGTACAACACCTTGTTAACTTTGTGGATCTAGAGACATTACAAAAACCATAGAGGAATACACCAAGACTAAGCTAGGTAGTACTTCAGCTGATGGCAAATGGACTTTAGAGGAGGTTGAATGTCTAGGTAAAATAATAAACAATTTTAGGTTAGAAAATATTGCTCATAAAAAAGTCTAATTATTCTGAAAAAAAGAGTCAAAATATTTGGAATGAAAATGAGTGTAGTTTCATAGGGAAAGTATCACTAAAAAGAAAAAAAATCAGTTTATTTACCATAAAGATCAGAAATGATAAGAGACATACATCAATATCATTTTATTATTATTAAACTTGATTTTTGAGATTTCATATTTTAATTGGAAAAAAAGGTGCTTGCTCGAATGCTCCAATGATCCAAGTCAACAGCAAGTGGGTGTATGAAGATCTTACCCCAGAGAATGTAGTTAAGCTATTGAAGGATCTTGAAAACGGCACTGAGAAAAAAGGACCTCAAAATGGAAGAAATCAAGTAGAAGGACCTCAAGGAAGAACTTCCCTTAAAGATAAGGATTTTGTCAAAAGCGAATAAAGACACACTCGTGATTTCGCTAAGGCTAAGCAAGATTGGCTTCATCAAAAAGAACAAGAAAAAATTGAAGCTGAAAAGAAAAAAGCCTCTGCCGCTGCTGCAGCTGCTAAGAAATGAACAAAAGCGAGATACATATTTAACGCATTCTCCAAAAGCAAATCTAAAAACTTCTGGAATTAATCTAGAGAATAAGATAACTTTCTCTCTTAGCTTGATCTCCATGTTAGTTGTAATATAATTACCCTTTGACAACTTCTCCATATTTCCTTCTTTCATTTAATAAGCTTCAATTCAAAAAGTCGTCATCCTTAAATATTCAAGCTTTAAAGAATTTTTGGATAGTTGTTGTTTTCAGGGAAATCAAATCAAAAAAAAAGTTAAATTTCCACAAACATCATTATTCATGATTATTTTGAGAAAAACACGTCGAAAAGATAGATTAAAATAAGAAAATTAGATACGAAACTTCCTCTTTGAGAATTCTCAAAAAATCATCCTTTGAAATAAGAAATAATACAAAGAATCTTCTTAAAAATTATTCCAAAAAACAGTGCTAAATTGAGAAATCTCACTCTTGAAAAAATATTGCATGTCCAATCATCAGAGAAAGGGAAAGTCTTAGGAATCTTGACAATTTTTATTTGAAATTATCTCCTATTGGATCTTTGTGGCAGATCAAACGTGTGGCAAGCTCATATCGTTCATTTAGTCTCATAGAAAATCAAAGAGGAAGATCAAATAAAATTCTAAATTAATAATTTTTACAAAAATAGAAGCAAAATAGATATCAGCAGCATCATGACAGATCCTAGCAATAACATCGGAAACCCTAATTTAGGTGCCTACACTGGCCTCCCTTACACGAATACTTTAGCTGAGCAGTACTCCACAAACTTGAACACAGCGACAAATTCATCAGGTATTCCAACATACACTTCTCTAAGCACACCTTCTGTTTCAGTGCCACCCCCATACATCCCTTCAACCACATACACTCCATACACACTACCCCCGTATACCAGCTCAATTGATACATCCTACAAATCGCCACTCCCATATACCAGTTCAATTGACACAACATACCAACTACCTCTATCATAAGGAGCTTCCTATTCATCTCCAACAAGTAATTATTTGACTTCCTAATATCTTTCTCCTAATCTCTTACAATATATCCCAAAAATCAAGGAAAAAATGATATCAATCTTGCCCAATAATATGGTTTATCTGAATCTCCCTACCATTAAACTTTAACTAAATCTTATGATTTAAGTAATGTGGAAGAACTTGTTGCGAGAACTTAAAAGCAAAGTTAAAAAAAACGATTAGGAATTATAAAAATACTTTCATCTTAAATTAAATGGTTTTCTTCCTTTGTTCTTTGAATGAATATCTAATCTCTTTTTTCTTTCTTTAGCACAATTAAGCCAAGAAACACTTCAGAATCTCAATTAATAGATGAAATCAATTGATCCAGTTTCTTCAAATATTTATGGATCCCAAAATATAAATCCTCTTATTGGAAGTAATCTCTCTAATTTCTCACTTGAGAAATCTCCAACTAGAGGATCAAACTCTGCTACAGCACTTCAAAGTAGATATTTTTTAAAACTTAATATTTTTATTTTAATCTTTTATTAATAATTGTTTTTTTCAATCAAATTAGAAAAGCAACGTATTGAAATCAAAGCTCATTTGGGATATCTCGTTCATCTCAAAGACGATTTAATTGCAAAGTAGTAGGAGTACTAAACAGATGTGTCTGGTCTCATGACAAGCATGAAGAAAGATATGGAAACACATTTTTAGAAGGCTTTGCAAGAAGGTTAAGTGGCACCTCAGCAAGATACGAATTCTTCTTAGCTTTAAAGGAAAATAGATGAGTTATCTGTAAAACTCGTTGAATCTAGATAATCCACTGATCTTTTTGAGATCAAAATCAAGCATCTTGAAGAAGCACTTGACGATGCCAATCAGAGAAAGATCTAATTCCAATCATTGGTTTAAGATATTGAACCTATTAATGGAATCTAGTAAAATTTAGAAAATGAGAGACTTAATGTAGCTCAAAAATAGCAAGAAATCACGAATCTTTAATTGGAACTAGCTGCTGTGAAGAATGAAAATTTGGAATATAATAAACTGATAAAGGACATTAGAGATAAAAATGATTAAGATCTTGGCTAAAAACAAACAGAAATTCACTAACTCAAGTGTGAATTAGCTGCTGCGATAAATGAAATCTAAGAACGAGAAGAACTTGAAAAAGTCAAAGTAAAGAAGAGAATATGAATAATATAACTACATTTAGTTACATTTTTTGATTTATTTTTGCAGAAAGGAAGATTACATTCTAATTAGAAGCCCGTCGATGAATAAGCTGAAGTTTCTGAATAAGGAGTTTCATACAAGGCTCAATTTGAAGAACTTTAGAAGAATAGCCAGCTTGAAAAGGAAACAATTGAATAATAGCTCAAAGAAAAATAAAATCTTATTGAGTAATAAATCGCTGAGATTATTAATCTAACAAATTAGTTAGCCATTGCTACTGCTAGCAAGTCTAAGGGCGAAGAAGGATAAGATGTTGATCTCATTGTTGGAACTCAAAACCCTGAAAGATCAGAGAATGAAGTTTAATCTGGAAAGCAAGATGATTAAGAAGAAACTTTTGAATACTTTGGTGCATAAAATCGTCAAACTGAAAGAAAAGAAGAAGATAAATAAGGTTTCTTCGATAAGGCTAATGATCTGAGAAAAGAATTAGAGGAAGAATCAACAAGATCCCTTTAATTATTGACAAATGAGAGAAATGCTGCGAATAAATAAGTCTAAGAGTTGAGTGAGAAATATCTCGAAACTGAGAAGCATAATAATGAACTAAAAGCAAAATATGAAGCAAAAGAAAAGGAATTAACTTAGTAACTCCAGAAGGCAAATGAAGAATTACTGAAGTTAGAAGAATAACGTAAAGCATAGGTTGCTGAGATTGAGAAAAGAGAAAATGCTAAATTGGTAGATTTGTAGGCTTAGATTCAAGGAGAGGTTTCGAAGAGAGAAGAATAGGAGAGATTGAAAACGGAGCTTTAAAACCAACTCACTGAAGAACTTAACAAAGTTTAGGAGTAATTAGGTTAGTTAAACAAAGCTTAAAGATAATTGGAAGAAGAAAGAAACAGTCACGCTTAATCTGGTGGAGATTTAAATGAATAGCTAAAAAGAGCATTCACAGAGAAAGATGAAGCAAAGAGAAATCTGGAAGCAGCAATTGCTAATTCACAAGAATTAACAAATTAGCTACAAAAGGAAAAAGAAGGAAGAAACTCAGATAACTTAGCTAACTTCGAGAAGGTTGAGAAGGTTTAGAATGAGTTAGAGAAATCAAGACAAAGTGAAGGTTCATTGAAAGAATAGTTGAGAGCTAGTGAGGAGAGAATTTAATAGATTTCAAGTGAATTGGAGAAAAAGCATTTTGAGGAGACCAATTCAAAGGCTGACTTATCATCGTAGTTGCAATAATTGAAAGATTAACTCGCTCATTCGAATTAGTCATCAGATTCTGAAATCATAGCTTTAAGATCAAGATTAGAGGCAGTTTAAAGCTAAGATAAGAATTTACATGAAGAATTAGGAAACCTTAAAAATCAAAATACAGCATTGTCTCAAGAGAAAGAACAACAGAACTAGCGACTAAGTGATGAGATTGAAGCGAAGAATCGCTTAGCTGTGTAGATCAGTGAGATAACTGAAGCTAAGAATCAACTTGAAGGTAAATTGCACGATTCAAAAGCACTAAGCGATCAGTTATCTGAGAAACAAAGTTAGGTAGAAAATAAATTATCCGAAGAGATTGCCACAAACACGAGACTCTCTGGCTAAATCAGCATTCTTCAGCATGAGTTATCTGGACTAGAAGAAAAGTTGCAAGGCGAAAGGAAGAAAGTCGATGATATTTTATCATAAACGAATTCAAGTAGCTCTGATTTGATCGCATAAAACGAGCAGAAAGTTCGTGAGCAGGAAAGAATTCACAAGGAGGAAATAAACGCATTGAATCAGTAGATCTTGAAGGTAAATGATAACTTAAGGGATTAAGTGGCAGCAGCATAGCATGCAGGAGAAGAAAAGGCAAAGGAGTTAAAGAAGGCGTTGACTCATGAGTTAGAGGAAGCTAAAGTTGCAGCTTAAAAAGAAGCTGCGTCTCTCTAGGCTTAGATTTCTTAGATTGAAGGGAAACTCAATCAAGAAAGAGAATAGCATAAGACTAAAATAGCCGAGCTTGGAGAATAGCAAAAAGAATAACTGAGCTCAGTGGAATCGGGCAAGGAATAGGAATAGAAACTTCAGTAAGAACTTGCTCAAGCTAAGAATTAAGCTAAAAAGGCAACGGAATAGTTATCTGCCTTATAAACAGAAAAAGATGCTTAGATTCACTCACTTAACGATAAATTATCAAAGCTGGAAAAGGATCTTTCTTCTGTGAACTAGAAATCAGAACACAGCAGCAAACAACAAGACAGTAGTATTTCTGCAATTCAAGAAGAAAACAAGAAGAAAATTGCTGAAATTGAAGAAGCCTCCTAGAAAAGAGAATAGTAATCAGTTAATTAACTTAAATAAATTACTTCCGAGGTAGAGAAGTAGAAATCACTTGCTGAAATCCTCAGTAAAGAAAAGAACTATTTGGCATCTGAGAATGCTGTTTTAGTGAAATCTCACAAAGAAAAAGAGTAACTATTACAAAAGGAGATAGGTTAGCTTAAAGGAAAGTTCGAGAGTGATGCTCTTCAAAGCAAATAAGAAATCTAAAGTCTCGAAAAGAGAATTAAAGAACTCAAGGCTAGTTTTGCTACTGCAGCAGCACATGTGGCTCATGAAAATAATTCTGGAGAGTCGTCTAATGTGGTTAATTCCGGGAATGCTGCCGTATCAAGAGAAGAATACAATGCTCTGAATATTGAGTTTAAAGATCTTTTAGAAGTGAACAAAGAAAATTTATAAAAGATTTAGGAAGAAAGGAGATTATATGGAATCCTCTAAGAAGACTGCAACAGATTTGAATAATAGCTGACTTAGCTCAAAAACGAGAAAGGATCAAAAATATCTGACAAAAAGCCAGCAGGAGAAGCAACTGAAAATTCAGGTAATTCTGGATAAAGCAGTAGTATTAACGCTTCAAAGAAAAGAGAAAACAAAGCATTGCAAGGTGCTGAAGAAAGAAAAACCAAAGACTTAGAAGCATCCTTATTCTCTTTGAAAGAAGAAAATGCAATCATCAGAGATTAGCTGAAAGAAAAGTATGAAAAAGAAATCAGTTCTTTGAAAGCTATTCTGAAAGAGCAAGACAGTAAAATTTGGGAGTTAACTAAAGCTGAAGAGGAGCTTAAAGAGTTGAAAGACAAGTAGGAAGAGGAAGAATGGAGCAAGGCTTTGAAAAATAATTCCTTGAATAGCGCAACAGCTAAAAAGGCAAATGAAAATCCTACCAAAAAAACTGGACTTGAGAAAGAAAAAGAAGATCTCCTAAAGGTGTTAGAGAAAAAGAATGAAGAACTCCGCAAACTGAAGAAAACACTCAATCAAACTACTTCTAGTTTGTAAAAACTCGAGAAGCTCTAGCAATAGCAAGCAACTCCCACTGCACCAGTGGAGGCTAAACCAGAGTCCTTAACGACTCTTAACACGGAAGAAAACGAAGTAGTCAAAAAAGGTAAAAAGAAAAGTGAATACAAGACGGACGATGCACTCTAGCAGATTCTCAAGTTATCTGAGATTATCTACCTTCTTAATGATGAGTGAGAGAGGAAGATATGAAATATATCAGAATTTGAAAAGCTTGCGTGTTGTGCAAATCTCTTTTAAAAAACAAATTGAATATTCTGAAAAGATTATTTCCCTTTTTTTGCAAGAATTCTTTTTAAATTAGAGACGTCTACAACAAACATTCGATTTCTTTTAATTTATTAGCTGAGTACATACGCTTAAGGCATTTTCAACAAGAACTGAATTTCACTCTGAAATCATTTGTTAATTTCCTTTTGCTTCTACGCAATCTCTGTTGTCTTCTAACGAAGATGAAGAATGTTATTTTTCTGAATTATCAATATATGTGCTTGGTTGGAATCTTTTCGAATCAATAATCTCCTCTAATTTAAGATCAGCGATTGCTTCTTCAGCTAATTTAGAAATACTTCTATTGGGGTGGTCTACTAACATTTCTACGCAGCTGAAGAGTGGTCTTTTCTATTTGTTTTTATGATTTAATCGTAGATTTGACCCTATTGTTCTTATTCATTTTGTTGATAAAATAAAATACTAGACTTCAATACTTCAATGCTGTTGTGTCTGTTTTTGCTTTAATTAAACAGTACATTCGGTACTGAGTTATTAAATTAAAGAATATTGATTGAAATTGGAGAGAGAATAAGGGAAAATATCCTTTTTTGATTTGTTTGATAATACAAAATCATTAAAAAACAGAGAAAAACTTTTTCCTTTTTAGTTAAAATAAGTTATTTCGAAATGGAGTAGCAGAAGCGCCGATCGTAGATATGCGAAAAATACTTTGATATCATTCGCTCTAAGATGATTGCCAGCTAAGATTTAGCTAAATTCGAAGTGAAGCATAGAGAGAAAGTAACAATTGAGAAATCTCATTTTTAGAATTGGCATATTGAAGAGGTAGGCTCCTTATCTGGTAGAGTTATTGGAGATTTTGGATTAGTTAAAAAAGAGTTACTCGGACTAGTTTCAAGAGAAAGTTAAGATGAAAAAGAAGTAGTTGAAGATTTTGTCTAAAACGTTAGATGTAAAATGAACAATCAAGAATAAGATGAAGAAGAAGAAGAAGGTGAGTTATCTGAAAGATTCGATGAAGAAGGGGAATTTGAAATCACTGAAGCCTTCCCTGAATCTGAAATTCATTTGTATCAGCAAGTCAAAAATATACTCCTAAAAGATGTAGCTTAAGTTATTAATTAGTATCATCACTCACTACAAACGGATTTACTGATTTAACTGGAAAAGTAAGTCATAGCAAATGATACAGATCTTGAATAAGTAAATTGTTTTTTGCTTTTTTCTTTTGAAAACAACTTAGCAATAATCTATCCAATTTTCAAAACAACTTTTCTGTTTTTACATAAGGTATTTGAGATTTACTTAAAGCCAGTGTTGAAATATAAGGTGCACAAACGAAATTACTTGGAAATGGAGACATTAATTGCATTTATTTTTAGTGTTATATCCAAAGACTGCTTTGTAATTGAATCTGAGGAAGTTGTTGATCCAAGAGAGCATATTCCTTTGATGACTTAAATCCTAGAGGAGAACAATCTAACGGAAGTTGAATTAGTGAGGTAGAAAGAGATTTCGTTCTAATGGGATGATATTCGCAGTGAGTTTAAAGTGCCTGTGAGTTACATTGTGAATTAAAGAACACCTCTACCAATTTAAAAAGGAGAAATCGTGCATAACGTCAAAGCGTCATTTGAGGAATATCTCATTGATTTACAGAATAGCAATAATAAAAATGTCTCTTGCTTTCAAAAAATGTTCTAAGAGGGTTTAAAGGCTGAGCTAAAAATATTAGAGCAATTTGATCCGGATGCTATTTAGCTGTAAATCAATCCAATTCTCAAAGATAGTATAAATGGTCTATAACTTAGTAAGGTCTCAGAATCTGCTGTAAGGACACTCAAAAAGAATAGCTCTAATTATGTTCTTGCTATTTTATTCGTGAATCACAAGTAAGCAAGGAAGTTTTGGATACAAAAGCTGAAATAATGTAATATTATTTTGTTTCGATAAGGAAAAAATTATCTCAGAAAGCAATTCAAGACATCTATCTTTTAAAGGAGAAATACAATGTAAGAATCAATTTATTAGCAACTAATTGAGATGCTTGAAGTATGAGCTATTTCTGAAAATATTGTTTGTGTTTGATTTTTAACTCAAAAAGAGTTTGAATGTCTGCGTCTTGGATGCTGAAGAGAGCGATTCAGGATTCCTGAGTCACATTAAAAGCCATGGATTTGAAAAAGAAATGGAATTTTACTTCTGCGATTATTCCGTGTAGATCCAGTTCTAGAATATTTTTAAAGCAGAATTCTTTCCTGCATTGATGCTTGTGGATGGGCAGAACCTAATAGTTGCGAAAGAGCAATTCTATGCAGTAGACTGGGATGAAAATATCTCAAAATTAGTTGACAACAAACAACTTAAAGGGTTCAATTATGAAGATAACAAATAGACTAACTCATCTGGACATCGAAATGGAAATGAGATTCTTTACAAGCATTTGAAAGAAAAGTTCTTGAAGGAGTTAAAAAAGAAGTAGATTCTTCAGGAATGCACTAAAAAACTCAAGAATATTGAGTATCCTATTAGCTTCGAATTGAAAATTAGTAATTTGTAAGTGCTCGATTGGGAGGGGACATTCCTGCAGAAACTCTATCCTGATCCACAATTGCAGCATAATCTGAAAAAAGAAGATATTCAAGGAATTTAGCCGATCCTAGATTTGATTTACTAATAAGCACCTGAAGAGAAACTAACAAAGAGATTTTGTGATTTGTCGATTGAAAGAGGAACCAATTGTGCAAGTTGCAAGAATATTCTTTCGAAGGAAAAAAATTAATATTTTTCATTTATCAAGAAAGAACATTTCTGTGAGAATTGTGTGAACGATCCCACGAAAAGACACTAGTTCTTTTAGAATCTCATTTTTATACATTCTTAGTCTTCGTTAGAGGATATCTGCAGTGATTCTCTTGGGTTACCAGTGATCGAGAAGTTCTATGATAAATTCTAAGTTTCTTTGGAAGATTCAGGTGAAGACAGCCTAAACGAAAAAGTTATTGAATTTGAATCTCTCTAAGAGGAAATTCATTAGAACATTGATTGCGCAGGCTGTTCAGAAACGATTGTGGGGAAAAGATGGATTTGTCTGTCTTGTGAACGTGGGAAAACAAAGGAACTATCGAATTCTCTGAGCCTCTGTGAATCTTGCTAGGCGATGATGAAAACAAAACGCAAAGAAGATAGAATTCCATAAAATCTGAGCAAGTTTGTGGATATTTTTATGAATTTAGAAGCTGCACATCATGCTTGCAATCACCTTATGCTTGTGGTATCTTTCTACCATGGAGTTAACGTTTTTTGAAAAATTGAAACTTTTTCGACAAACTAGTAATTCGTGTTAATTGCTTTTTAGGCAGATAATTATGAAAATATCATTATTTAATAAAACTAATAATTTAGGCCATTATTTTTTCAGAAAATTTCACAGAATTTTCACTCACTATTACTGGCTGAGTCTGGAGAACCAAGATTATAACTCACTCATACTTGGTTTATTTGAAAAACATAAACTATTTTCATTCAGAATGGCTTACAAATAGACAATATCGATATTTCTTCAAAAGAAGTGAAATAATTCACAGAGCATGAAAATATATGGGCGCCCTTTTCCCATGATTGTTATGCTTGATATACTTGAAAACCATCGCATCAGTCACGATTGGCTTACTTTCAGATTCAAGAATCTAGCAAATGCGGTTTAAACTCTTATTTGTCTGCTCATCTTCTTTGATTCGTTTTTCTGCTTCTTCCTTGTTTCTTCTTTTAGCTGTATTTTAATGTTGTTTTTCACCAAAGTCGTTGTTCGTTTCAATATAATCTCCATTTTGTTTATTTTGTTTCTTCTAAGATATAGAATATTAGTCAATTTGAGTTTTATTCTGTGATTTTGATAGTAATTTGTTTTGCCTATTCTACAAAGGGTTCCAAAATGGATTGCCTTGCTATTTCACACTAGGTAAAGTCTCAACATTAGATTTATGTAAAGAGACTGAGCTATTAAGTTCGAAATATGGCTTTCTTTTTGGCTAAGAAATAGAAGGTAAAGCATAATAAGCCTTCTTTATTAATTCATTGAAAACATTTTCTTGATTCTATTTTCTTTTTGGAAGATCAGTTTGTTTCCTGTTAATCGTTATGTCAGTTTGCTGTGTTTTCTCAGTAGACCTTTTCCTATATTTGATAAATCGATAGTCATCTGCTTTGTATTCAATGAACCTCTCTTCTCTGTAAGGATCTTCATAGGAGCGAAGTATCTACTATTGAACATTTGGGTGGACATATTTCTTAGAGAGATTGTTCTCTGAAGTTATTTTGTAGAGCTCCTAAAATTGTTGAGAACTTGTCCGATTGAAATCTTCAAATGGTCGTTTCTACATAGGGCTGTATGGACTTCTTTACTGTCGTTTTTGGGATGTTTTCTGCTACTTGAAATTATTATTTTGCGCAAGAAAAGAATCTTCTTATATTTTAATTAAATTTCAGTTTTGTTATTTTTTCAAGAAGAAAGTCCAAATAATTAGGAAATTACCTGAATAAAGGATATTATATCCAAACATAAAATGAACATAATTTATTCTATTTCTCAGTATTTTTAAAGATTTATCAAGTAACTTTGTGAAACCACAAGAAAATACTTTTAAGCTTTTTTCATAGAAAGAATAATACAAGAACATTTTCTTTTAAAAATATTTAGTCTTGATGATATCGATATTGCTTTTAAGTATAGAATTGCAGACATAAACTAACTCTTTAATTTGAAGTTATCTATAGTTCAATTATTGTTGACCAACTAATTTTTGTACTAGCAGCTGAGAAAAACAAAAAACAATAAATAACCTCAATATTCCTGATAAGGAAAGAAGAGAGGAAAGAAATTAAAACAAGAAAAATTATTTACTAAAAGAAGGAAAATAGCAAAATAGCAAAAAACCAAATGGACAAAATGAACATAAAGTTTGAAAAAGCAAGAAATAA
>Ga0302271_10000158_pt1 | contig 60723 bp, 41 predicted proteins | sample III_Bog_N1_1_FD_198767 | JGI IMG/M metagenome (GOLD analysis project Ga0302271, IMG submission 198767) | Peat permafrost microbial communities from Stordalen Mire near Abisko, Sweden - III_Bog_N1_1 | ecosystem: Environmental > Terrestrial > Soil > Wetlands > Peat | place: Sweden: Abisko...
ATCCCCCTCCTTTATATTTTTATCAATTTTAAATAAAAAGAACATATAAAATCTTTTTAAAATAACTTTCTATCCCTTTTTATTTCAACAGGATATGCTATTTTTTCTTGAAAAAAAATTACAATAATACAAGACAAAAAACATCTACATTTTTCTCTTTAAAACAAGACTTTTCCTCAATATGTCATTAATGCCTCGAATACGCTGTTTCAAATTCAGTGAATGTACGAAATTCTGCACTTGCTAGGACTTCTCTGAATTTCTTTTTGAATCTTTATTCTACTTATGGAAAATTTATCAATGTGGTAGATGGTTTCAGCTTTCTCAATGCGATCCATGAATTAAATAAATCCTTCAATAAAAGATCATGGAATTTATCGAAGGTCTTTGGATCCTTAACTAGCAGATAGCAGAATGTCTTGAAGGACTAGCGGTTACAAAATATTCCTTTATCTTTTGTTGGATCAAGATGCGCTGCACAGTGAAGTAGTTATTTCAGATAAAATGTTACATTAATTGATGATATCGCAAAGAAGAAATCACTTGCAGGTGAGGACATCTCATTTTACACAAGTTAACTGTTGTCCTTAACGAAAGAGATGATTTACAGTAAAGATAAGAACCCACCACCTCTGAAATCAGTTGTTGGATTTTTATTCTAAAACCCAAACGAAACCCATTTCTCATTCTTGAAGTTTTCCCTGTCCATTTGTTCTCTAGTCAGTAAACTCCATAACTCACTTAAAGCTAATAAATGTGATGGATTGTTGTTCTCAAATGATATCTAGCAATCTTCATTTAGCTCTCCGAATTCTTCAACTTCATCTTGGCTTAAATCGTAGGTCCTATTCATGCAGCTTCCAAATAACCATTCCCATGCAGATTTGTTTTCTCTGTGGGTATCTGGTTCTTTGTATCTATTTGCCATTCTTCTTGTTTCGCCTGGTTCTCGAATGAATTTTTATTGTTCGATATCACCTTAAGCAGGTTCCTTGTATGGGACAATGCGAGCATGCTCTTCCATTATGAGCTTAAGTAGCAAAAATAAGAACAAAGAAGATAGATTGAAGTTAAGTTAGTTATTCTTTTTCTGTTTATTATTATTTTGATAAAATTTTTTTTTACTATTTCAGCAAGTTTTCTTTCTCCCTTTTTTTTGTTTTATTTCCAAGAAATCATCTTCACAGTTAAATTCTTACTTGATTCCTAAAAACATAAGATATTTTTTCAATTCCCCCCCCTCTTCATCTCTTAATTAGTTCCTTAAACCCTTTTGCAATATATCCCACCATTATCAGTTTTAAGAAATACTAAAACTGGATTTATTATGTCGCTTGGCTGAGTGATTCTGAATCGTTTTTCTTTAAAAAAAATAACAAAGAATATTTCCTGAAAATTTCATCTTTCCTCGTAGGATTTCTAGGGATTTTGTGTATGTTTAAGAAGTTAAATAAAAATTGAATTATTTATCAGAAAATCTACAAGAAAGAACATATCAAAAGGAAAATACAAATAGACACACTGTCAATTTCATGCGAAATAAAGTAGAACTTTAAGCAGATTTAAAACTTACATTAGGAAAACTAATTTAAAAAGAGAATGCATTTTTACAACAAAATTTTCATTTAAGAATACATTTTCACAGCGAAATTTCCATTTATACATTCAACTTTTTCTGGAAAAGGATAAATAAACCTAACTAAATGATATCTGCGAACAATAAAATGAAATAGATAGTTCTGTACTTTTTTTAATAGCCCATCATAATATTAGCCGTCATACGCATCGATCTTTATTTTTTGAATCTACTTGAAATCTCAGACAAGTTTTTGAGAGGAGAATTCATTTTTTCAGCTCAATAAGTTTGATATCTATCAGTATTCTATCACTGTATGCACTTCATTTAGACAAAATATTGCGTACTTTGAAAGTATTTTGAATATGACCTAATATGATCATCTTTTTTGAAAATAGATGTGAAAATTCTCGAAGAAAGGAGGGTAAAATTGATAATAAGACAAAAAGGAAGTTTAGAAGACTTCCTGGCTGGATGAGGACAGATATATGGCTCAGATGGAAATAAAACTATTTAAAAATTAAACTGGAAAAATCAAATTAATCTTAATAAAAAAAGGAAACAAACAAAACAAGAGAAGAAGATAAACTAGACATGTCCAATCCTCATTCTTTATAAGTCGGTGCAATCGGCATAGATTTCGGATCCTCCAGATCAGTGCTCTCAGTAGCTAAAAAAGGTGGTGTCGATATCCTTGCAAACGAAGCTTCCTTGAGAGAAACTAGAAATATCGTCGGTTATGGACCAGTCTAGAGATACACTGGTGAAGCTGCTAATGCATAAGTAAATGACAAACAGAAACATTTTGGAAATTTGTTAGAATTTTTGTATTAACTCTTGATTCTTTTTTTCTCTAATAGGCTAAGAGCAACTTCAAGAATACTATTTCCTCATTTGGCAGATTACTAGGTCTCACAGGCGCTTATCCTAAGCTGAGAGAAGAAACTAAATGGATCTCTTCTAAGGTCAGCACAAATGACTAAGGAAAAATTGTCCATGAGGTGTCATTTAAAGGATAGAATATCAAGCTTTCCACTGAATAAGTCACTGCAGCTATGCTCGGCGATCTTAGAAAGATTATAACACTCAATAACTTATCTAACAATGAAGCAGTTATTTCAGTGCCTTCATATTACACTGAGCAAGAGCGTAAATCTCTCAAGGATGCTTGCCACATTGCTGGAATCAACCCTATTAGACTCTTCAATGAAAGCTCCGCTGTGTGCTTATCTTATGGACTCTTCCGTAAAGCTGAGCTTGATGCTACTGCCCCTCGTAACGTAGCATTCGTAGATTTCGGACATTCCAAATTCTCCTGCTTTGTTGCTAGTTTCACTAAGGAAAAAATGACTATTATTTCGTAGATTCACGAGAGAAATCTTGGTGCTAGAGATATGGATTGGGCTGTGTTCTAGCATTTCAGTAAGAAATTCGAAGCTGCTCATGGACTGTCGATTTCTGAATCCAAAAAAGGTTAGCTTCGTTTGCTGGACGCAATCGAGAAGATGCGTAAGATTCTCTCAGGAAACAGTGAAGCTGAATGCAATTGCGAGTATCTCGTGGAAGATTACGATCTCAATGAACTGTTGAGTCGAGAGGAATTTGAGAAGATCTCAGAGCCTGTGCTAAATAGGATCAATTAAGCCATCACAACTATTGTTCAAGAACTTCGTAAGAAAAAAAAAAGAAAAAAAATACGTTAATTATAATCTATCCAATTTCATAAATTTACACATTTTTGTGCTAATTATCACTCAACAGAAGCTAAGAAGATTCAACTTCACAGCGTCGAAGTCGTTGGAGGTGCAGTCCGAATCCCTTCAGTTTAAAACATCATCTAGAAATCCTTTGGAGTACCAACTCTTAATAGATCGTTAAATCAATCTGAATGTATCGCTAGAGGATGTGCCATGATGAGTGCTATGCTCTCACCTTAGTTCAAGGTATCCTAATACGCTATTGAAGAATCTAATTACTACAGCATTAGTATGTCTTGGGACTTCTTCAATCGCAATGAAAAGGGTGAAAAAATGGAATAAGAAGGTAAAACCAGTGTGCTCTTCGATAAGGGATGCTCTGTTCCCAATCTAAAATCCATCACTCAACACAAAAACGATGGAATTAACGCACATCTTTTCTATACTTCTCCTCCTGAAGGTTTCGAAGCATCTTTGGCAAATTTTGTTATCGCTCCTTGCAAGCCTAAGGAAACGGAATTCTCAGTGAAAATGATGATTAAACTCAACAAAGATGGACTCGTACATCTCGATGAAGCTCAACTCATTGAAGATTACAATATTGAGGAGAAAATTCCAGTCAAAAAAGACAAACCTGCTGTCGTTCCTCCTCCTGCTGCTTAAGCTCCAGCTGATAAACCAGCTGATGGGTCTACTGCTCCTGCTCCTGCGCCAGTTCCTCAGGTTGAACCACCTATTGAATATGAAACTAAACTCAAAAAGAAAACCAGACACACTGATCTTCATCTAGAGTTCTCTAGTGCTTTGTACTCCCAACCTAAAGACGATTTAGATAGACTCACAAGGTTACAAAATGAGCATCTCCAGAGTGACGAGCTTGTCATCAGCACTCTTCATAAAAAGAATGAACTTGAGTCATTTATTTATGCATGGAGACCCAAGCTTGAAGGCTCTCACAGACAATATGTCCTCCCTGAGTTAGCAAGTACCATTAATGCCAAGTTATCAGAAAACGAAAGTTGGCTTTATGAGGAAGGTTCAGATTCCACCTTAAGCGAATACAATACTCGTCTAGAAGCACTCAAAGTGTTAATTGTACCCATTGACAATCGTATGAAGGAATACACTTAATTACCACAAGTCATCGCAGATCTTAACAACGCTATCGTCTAAGCTGAGAATTTCTTCATTTCCGCTGTAAGAGAAAACAAAAAGAAAAAAAACTAATTATTTTTTTAAAAATACACATTTCTCAATGAATAAAGGTCTTTATTTCCCTAACTAATATTTTTTTATTTTTATTATAAGGACCCTTTATACGCTCACATCACCAAGGAAGACAAAAAACCTCTTGCTGATGAGATTGACAGACTTAGAATCTGGTTAAACAATGCAGACAATGCACAGAAAGGACTTGCAACTACTCAAGACCCCGTTATCAATTGTCACCTTGTCCATAACAATATCTCAACTCTCACCAATGTAAGCTACAACATTACTTTTTTGATACTTCTTCTCATTTAATTGTATTTTTTTAACAAACAAAAAGGTTTACAAACAAGTAATTTCAAAGCCAAAACCTGAACCAAAGAAAGAAGAGAAACCAGCACCTGCTGATACCAAAATGTAGACAGAAGGAGACAATACTACTCCTCCAACAGACCCTACCAAGATGGATATCGAAAAGTGAAGAATAAAGAACATACATAAGAGTATTTCTACATATTGTTCTTTTTTGTTTATGGAAAAATGTATCATTAATTTTTGGAAAAACTTGTTCAGCATTTATTTGATAATTTCCTATTTCAAAAAAGCGATAACCGCAAGGTTACTCAGGAATGCAAGCGAGTACGCTTCAAACATGAGTGCTCGATAACAAGAATAGTGCTTGGATGATAATTTTTTTGTATTTTTCTACTTTTTCATGGAAAAATCCAGAAATTGAAAGTCCTTTTTAAACAAACTAAAAAGACCATAATTAGATCTAAAAATCAAGTTATGCTTAGAACTTTGCAGTCCTTTATTTAAAGTAATATTAAACTGGGGAGGGATATAAAATTCCTTGTTAATAAAATACCACCACACACACACATGCATACAAGCTGAGGATGATTCAAATGTGTAAACTAAATGAACAAACTTCAAAATGATAATTAAAATAAATATAAATGACATTTCAAAGTATATATGTATGAATGTATTAACGTACTCAAATTCTCTTAGCTTTAAGTTGAAAAAAAGTATCTGATAAAAGGAGGTTATTAAGAAAAAAAAATATAAATATCTACTCAGTTTGAAGGAAGGAATCCTGAAAATTTCATTTTTTTCTTCAAGAGTATTTAGATCCTGCCATTGCATGACTATCTTGGTCACGCTTAGAACTGTTCATAGTTTATTCTTGATGTTTTCTTAATTATCCTGAATGTTATTGAACGGATAGTAACTTTAATTTCTACTCCATGCTTAACTCTCCAACTTGAGGAGAAGCTGGTACTGTGCGTTATCAAAATAATAAGGCTAATAACTCTGTAAATACGATGATAAGCAGCACTATTCTAAAGAAACGCCTTGTGGAATTTGTTATTGCAACTAGTATCCACTGACTTATTGGAGCTAATTTTACTAGAACTATTACTAAGAATTTGATGAAATAGATTGGAGATTCAAGTGATTTAGGGGAAAGTATTAAGTAAAAGCTGTAGATGATGAAGAAGGATATTATTATTACTCCTAGCTGGATTCTTCTACTTTGATTTATCCGATTTCCACAGATTAACCAGCCTAGATTTAGTAGTAATTGAAAGCACTGTTGTTATTCGTGCTATTAGAACCAGATAAGGAAGGAATTGCTTCAGGAATAGTGTTATTTTATCCGATGCATGTTAATGAAGCATGAAGCTCATTTGGCTGGGGTGAGAAGCTTGCAGCATCCTAATCTATTTTGATTTTCTTTCTGCAGTCGTAATTCTATTCATTTTGTTGATATTCTTGTTTCTCCGTTGGCAGCTGTTGGCTTTCTTCTGAATTGAGCAAGGCATACTTTGCAGAGTTTTACAGAGTAGAAGGAGGTGGATATCTTAATACAGGGATTGAAATCATTGGTTTTTATTGTTTTTGCTCTTCTGAGCTAGACAAAGGTGATTCTTCAAAACTATTTCTTTGATTAATAATTAAGGTCACTGTTGAGAAAACACTTTTGGAGTCCTTAGTTTAGTCAATCTTGCCATCTTTAGAATGCGTTTAAGATTCTTGAATTATGTTTCTTGATGGATTTTCAGATGAAAAATTTAATTCAGGATGTCCTTTTGCTGATTGGCTGTTGTACACTTGAACGTAATCTTTAAATAATTGTTCTTCCTAGAAATAAAATAACAAGAACAAGTCAATAAATGGCTTTAGCAAAAGTAGTTCTTGTTTTTAGTTAAGGTAAATATAAGGGACATTCCCTAGATTTTTGTCGATTTATATAAAATGGATACTCTAAGTTTGATTTGATAAGGATAGAAGGACTTCTTCATTTTGATCCATTGAGAACCAGAACTCAGTCGTACAAAAAAGCATTTGGAAGTTTTTGCTTGAAAAAATGCTTTATCTGCATTGTCTTTACTGTTCTTCGATGTTTCTTCCTGAAGTAAAAAAACATAAAAATCAAAATAAGCTAAATGTTCATTCTTGTCTATTGTTTTGCATTTTTTAACTTCAAAGAATACCTCAAAAGTTAAAAAAATTCTAAAAAATGATATTTTCATTCCCTAATTATGTATTTGTTTTTGAGAGGATTATAACATACCTTATCATGGGCTGAGTTATCGGAAAGCTCCAATACAAGCGAATACTATTAGCAGCCTTCAGGTCGGACTGTTGCAAATTCACAGAAAATCTTCTTTATGATATCGATATCCTGGGTTACAAAAAAAATGAATAAATTAGAATTGAAACAGAAAAAACATAGAAAACTTCAAAATAACCAATCAATTTATTGACTATTACTTTCATCTTATTAGGGAACTCTTCGTTGGAGAGATACAAGGTGGCTGCATTTGAGAATTTATAACTCAAGAAGAAAGGGTTAACAATCTACCAAAAAGCAGAAACAAATGATTAATACACCAGAAACCAAAAAAGAAACTATTACTCAAATGCCCCGAATAATTCAAAGTAAAAGTAAATTAAAAACTTGGAAGAGATAGCCTCTGAAAAAAATAACGTCACTAGAGCAGCAGCTTCTCCTCATCAAAAATTAATTAAATTGTAAATTTTACATTTAATTCCCACCTTTCCTTCCCTTCCGTTCCCTCAAAACAAATACATGATTTTCCAATTAAGAAATTGTAATTAATGAAGATTACTAACTATCCGTAACTAAAAATTACCTTATGTCTAATATTCGGGGAAGTAAAATAGTCATTCAAGCCTTGCATGCTATTTTTAATTATGACATTCTTTTCTTTTCCTTTTTTTTAAGTGATTTCTTACTAAAGATCGCCTGGTTTAAAGAACCTCGTGTCTAAGCCCTGAAAGGAAAAAAAAAGAACCAAAATGATAAGCCAAAACAATTAGTTACTTTGTAAGGAAAAAAAAAGAATGATTGGGGGAAAGGGGGAGGAAAATATTAAATTAACCTCCTAAGAAATACCATTCATTGGTTTATGTGGATAAAATAATTATTGAAAGAAAAGTAAGATAAGGCAGTGAGATCCCAAGAAAACAAAGGGAGTCAAAGTGTAAACAACTCTTTGAGAAAACAAAGAGAGAAGAAGTTAAAAAACGGGCAAAAAAGAAAAGCAGAAATGCTTAAAATAGCCAAAAAATACAGTTTGAAAGAGAATGAAATAAGAAGGAATAGTTTAAAATTCATTTTAAAAGAGCTGATTTAAAAATATTTAACGAGTAATCATAAGAGAATGGAAAATTCAAGTAAATAGAAGGTTTTTGGAGAAGAGGTTCAGGTGAATTGATAACTAGCTTAGATCAAAGGTACTTCTCCAAAAGGAATAAAATCAAAAGTAAACTTAAATTAAGAAGAAAACAGAATTGAGAGAGAAAGAGAATAAAAATTTTGTTTAAAATTGAGAGGAATGAGTGAAAAGAAAAAATCTCTTGAAATTGGATATTTTTAAAAGCCAACCTTCCCACGATTAGCGAATACCTCTTTATATTGCTAGTTTTAACTATTTCAGCCACTTAAATTATTTCCTAGAAGGCATCTAGCTTGTTTACACACCCCATAGAGTCATTTGTATAATTTTAGGATTGATTGTAAAAAGTTCGTTTATATGAGAAATTAGTGAAAAATAAGGATTTTTTGAAGAAAAGAAAGGGAGGGATGGATAATTAACGTCAAATTAATTAAGAATTTGAAGAGTCATTTAGCTTAGTTACTTTTTATTGGTGGCTTTTTTTTCTTGATTTTAAAAAGAACCCAGTGCACAGGGAGAGGCCAATTATTTCAGAGTCGTTATTGAGTGCGCACATTACGATATGATGGATGCATTCCTATTTTTTAATCAAGAGAAATCAAAAAAAAGAGAGAAACAATGAATAATTCAAACTTGATTGAGAAATGTAAGGAGTGATATTCTAACTTTTTTCTATTTTATAATTAGAAACGAAGTTGAGGCAAGGGAGAGTGGGGAGGATAAGAGAGTTAGAGAGAAGAGGAGGGGGAGAGGGGAGGGAGAAGGGAGTTATTTTTTTTTTTTTGTCTGAGATTAAATCTTTAAGTATAAAGGGTGGGATTTACTTTATTATGCAATACTGCAGACTTTTTTATTGAATCTTTTTCATATTTTACCTTCTTCTGTGTGATTTTCTCCGGTTTGTTAAATTTAAGTCCTACCAATTCGATGATATCTTCGTCACTGTGTTATTTGTGTTATTTATGATCGATAAGAGGGGCAACTCTTACAATTTTATTGTTTTTTTCTGTGAGAATGTACGCTTGGAGAGTGAAATTGTGTTATTATCTCGGTATACATTTAAAATCAACTAGGATATTAGAGAGCTAGCCATTATAGAATGCAGCCCATTAGGTGGGAGAGTTAGTAGATGGACTCTATATTTTCTCCATGTTTTTAATTGGCCTAGCGAATGATACATCTAATTTAAAATACTCTTGTTTTGAGGATTGATATGTTGACCAGGTTAATGTATCTAAAGATTCCTAATATTTCATATTCAAGAGATCCAGCATTAAGAGCTGATTTTGGATTTTCTCCTGTCTAATAAGTTCCGATTTCATAAGATCTTTGGGGAAATAATGCAGTGAGGGAGGAGAGAATGAAAATGGCTTTGTTTGTTGTTTTTTTTGTTCTTATTTTTTCAATTTGTGTCTTAGAGAATCGTTAGTTTAGCTATGTGTCTCAAGATTAAGTCAATATGTTATTTTTAATTATTTTTTCTGGGAACCTAAATTTATGAGAAAAGAAGGTGCTTTAATTTTGAAGGATTTATTTTTTCAGAAAGAGAGCAGCTCTAGCTCGCTAGGAGTAATCAAAAATTCACTTAATACTTCTGGAATCAAATACCGAGACCACCGCTTTATTTTTGTATTAAAAAACTCTCCCAATTCTCCTTCTCCTCCCTTTCACGGAATTAGCTTATTTTGTGAATTTTTTGAATTTCTTGAATTCTGGAAGGCTTAAATTATACTATTTTTGGTAGCCTTTTTAGTTTGTTTGCTTTTATTTGTTCTTTTCAAACAAATGCAGTAATAGATGAACAATTAATGGGAGAATAAGATTGATATTTTTAAATCATAAATTCTTTTATTATTTATTCTATTTCTTTTTTTTTTGCTGCAAATTAGCTCACATCTTTCATCTCTCTGTTTAAGATATTGACTATCCTAGAGCTTTTAGCAGATCAAATTAAGCGAATAATTTCAAGGAGTAATCTTAATATGAGAATAAGAAAAAACAATAAGAGAATAGAAAGATACACACAGAAAGGATCATTTTATAATTTTAATTAATTTTTTGAAATTAAGAATATTTGTGTTCTAAAGATTTTGGGAAATCAGATGAAATGTATCACTAGACAGAGTAATAATACTAATCTAGACAGATGTGATTTTGCAGTAATTTAAAAGTAAAAACTGAATAAGGTCACACTAATAAGTAAATTTCTTTACAAAGTTTTAAATAACTTGATTTAGCTGATAGAAAGTAAAATAAAAACCTAAATCTGTGAAGATCAATAGATTGTGAAGGAAATTATTAAGATAATATAAAAATATCGCATTAATTAGATGTTTAAAAATTATCAAGAACAAAATCAAATCTTTGACACATTAACTAATTTTTTCTAACAGAAGAAATCAATCATCTCTGAAATGAGCTGGTTATACAGAGAAAAACAAATGTAAAAAGAAGATTTGTGATATCTAACTTCAAACTGGGGAGAGGAGAGGGGAAGAAATAAATTTTTTATTTGACACAGTTTCGAAACAAAGTTGCTTTGATAACTGTGAAAGCAATAAAAATATTGATAAATCAGATATTTAATTCAAGTCCTCAAAGGAAATAATAGAAAAGATACAAAGAGAAACATATAAAGAAAGAGACAGAGAGACAAAATATAAAATAATAGGGAAAATGTCTTACAGACGTAAGAATGAATTTAGTCATGTTTAAGATGATTTTTACTATTGATGTTTTGGTTTTTCGTGTTCCCTCTCAATAGCACAATCACCAAACAGCGATAGAATCGCAAAGATCAGTGAGAAACTCAACTAGATTCAAGTCAACTCTGAGGGTAATCGCTCAGCTAAACTTGAACAAGGTGAACAACGTGTCAAGGTTCTTGAGGAACAGTATTAGGAGTTTGAAGAGAAACTCGAGAAGAAAGTCAATTCTTTGAGGGAGACTATCTCTAAGCTTTCTAAGCTCGTTCAAGAAGATAGACTCAATAGAGAGCATCATTTTGAGCAAAAACAAAAGGAAATCTACAATTTAGATCAACGATTAAACTAAGCTATTGATCAAGAAATTCTTGTAAACAAGAGATTATAAGATACACACACTGACAAACTCATTTATTTAGAGAGAAATGTGTTAGTTTAGGAAGTTTAAGTTGTTCTAATGGTATTCTTTTTTTAATCTCAAGCAACGAAAAGACGGTGAGAATCGCATTGCTAGAGCCATTGAAGAGAAAACAAACCTTGTGAGGGATGAAATCACTAGGGAATCCAAAATTCGCAATGAAACCATCGAAGAAATCAACAGACGTCTTGAGGTAAAAGAGAGAGAAGATACTTATCTTGAAACAAAGAATACTTTATGGAAGTTGTTTCCTGTTGTAAACCTATGATGTTTCTAATGTTCTTTTGTGTGAAATAGGTTGAACTTCCTAAACTCCATGACGATGTCAACAACGAGAAAGCCTCCAGAGAAGAAATCGATGAGAGCATCATGAAGAAGACCAGCGAGGAGCTGATCAAACTCACCAACGTCATCCAACAAGAGAAGAAAGACAGAGAAGAGAGTGAACAATCGATTTTCGACATGCTCAAGGAAGTTGTTCATAGAGTCAAGACTGAAATCGAAGGAGAGAAGAAGAATAGGTAAGAAATATTTTATGAAAATGACTTTGTTTTAAATGATTTTTTGTTGGATGGGTTAAACCAAACAGAGAGCTAACTGAAGAGACTCTTTTGGGACTGCTGGAGGACACTTGCAACAAACTCAACACTGTGGCTCTTGTGTGATAAATCGATTCTAATTCTCAATGAAAAAAAAAATTGTTGTTTTTTTTCTTTATTTTTGTACTGCGAAGAAATTAAAAGAGAGAAAGAGAGAGAGATATCGAAAAGTATGTCTTTTTCTTATCAATCAGTGATTAACTCTTTGAATTCAGTTGAAACGATAAATTTATTGAATTGAATTTCAAGGTAGAAAATAAGGAAAGGAAGGGATAAAAGATAAATAGATATTTATAAATTAGAGAATGAGAGAGGGAGGATTTGACTTTGATCCAACTAAATATCTCAAAAAAATAATAAAACTTAATGAAATACTGAGGAAAATGTTGTGATTTTATAATAAAAAATAAGTTATCTTTGTCAATTTATTTCATGCTTTAAGTGAACCCGACATGATTTTAAAAGAATCTATCACGCGAGCTCGTACATATGGGGAGGGGGAGGACAAAGAATAAAATCAAAAGCGACCAGTTGGATTTGCTATTTTGCATGATTTTTTGATGTTTTTGTTTTTTTTGAGCGTAAGAAATAAAAATAAATATAAAAATAAACAAATCAAAAACAAATCTTCAGAGCTTAAGTTTCAGTTTAGTCAGTCATTCAGTAGTGCACAGCTCATTTGTTTATTCTCTTTGTGTCTTATGTCTGGGGGAGCTTAGCTGTCGATAGAGACTGGTTGCGAATGTGATATTTATTATTCTACTACAACTGCTGGATCATCACCTGGAAGTTCTTCTTCTGCGTCATCTGCGTCTTCATCTTCAGCTCCGTCAAATAAACCAAGATTAATCGCTTAGAAAGAACTACCTAAACAAAAGGAATGCTAAGAGTCTTACGATGGATTGCATCGATGGTAACTTGTTGCGATGTTGCGAGATGAGAAACAAAAGAGTTTAGATTAATTAGCTGCGTTTTCTCTAGAGACAATGAACTTGCGAGGATAGATTCACAATCTTAAATAACGACTTGAACAACTACACAAGAGCATTACGAAGTCAAATGGGTTACAAACTGTTTCTGTAGGGACGAATACTTCAAGCGTAAAGTAGTCTCATTCTACTTTGAATTCAGTTTCATTTTCGAATATCGACCTACTCAGTAGTTGGGTTGGATCGCCCAGTAAATAATAGCAAACGTTGGTTTCTTGTTCTTCCCCCTTGTCTCCATCTAGATCTCCCAATAACCTTCAAACTTGTCCAGCCGAATTCACTCCTACTCCTTAACTCCCTTCGATGACTGCCTAAACGTAGAAACTCCTAGGATTCTTGGAGGATTTAGTCAAGACATGTTCACCAGTGGAGATGTTTCCTGAGAATACAAAGCCAACGGAGAGACAGATATGGAAATTCGTGAAAAGCACGACAGAGGAATATGTGAAAATGAAAAAACAAACAGGATAACTTGAAAAAGAGCAAGCAAATGTGATAGGAATAACCTAGCCACTTTTGAGTATTTTCAAAACATCTTCGATTCAGAAAGCAGTAAATTTCGCGAAACTCTAGAACGAAGAGATATTGATTCTAAGAAGGAAATTGTATGTTCACAGTGCTAGTAAAATCAGCACAATGGCTTGAAGAGGAAGTAGAAAGGATTTGGGATTAACTAATAGGTGGAAATGAATTAACAATTGAGAGTGGCATGGCGAAGTGAGTTTAAGAATGCATGATGGACATGTAAGTGAGAAGAATGGTCAGCTTGGTGTAGCTTTCTCTGATGAATTGCACTAATAGCAGTGATATTGATACAGTTCATGATTTTAAAGTTTTATTTAAAATACTGGTTCGTAATCTTGATTTAAATCTTGTATTGTCATTTTTTACATTTTTTATGTTTTGATTTTGTTTGAAATTTCAACTGGTCTGACCTCTCCCCCATATCAATTCAGATTGCAATTCCTAAAGGTTGCGTTCTGCGAGGAATTGTAACCTTCGAATAATTTATGAAAAGGGATATTAACTTGAAAAAAAGGGAGATAGAGAGAGAGAGATAGACTTATCGAAAGGATAATTAAGGCGATTAAAAATTGTAAGATAAGTAATTCAAAATAATAATTAAGTAAAAAAGAAAGAAATTTATCTTGTCAAGTATATGGTAATTTGAGGAGATCATGATGATTCAAATGGCAGAGAGTGAACCGCAACACAGCCAATAGCAGAGGATTAACAACGGAAAAATGTTTTAAGGGAAAGGAAAAAGATACTGAAAACATCTAAAAGTGAAACAAAGCAGCAAACCATGTTAAAATATCATAGTGTAGATATTACCAAAAATAAAGCCAGATGGAGAGAGAGAGAGAGAGATTGAAAGTGAGAGTTTCATTAGGAGAAATGAAGAATCTTCTCCTGGATTATACAAAGAGATTATCAGTTGGAAAAATGAAAGAATCTTATGATACCAATACTATCCACTTAGAAGATGCCTTCTGGAGCATTCGATAAAGAATACTTTGAAATGAGTATCGGTAGGATTCAGTCATAAATTAAGACCAATAGGCAATCATAGAGAGAGAGAGAGGCATACTTTAATAAATGTCCATGAAAATGTGTGGCCATCATGTACCTCATGTGTTCTCCTACTTTTTATTTGAATATTACCAGAGAATGGCTGGTCTGTTATAAGTACTAACTTTACCCAACAAAATCACAAATGAGTAGCTAGTATTTCATTTAAGAATTCTGTGCATGCACATTAAAATGTGTCTTTAAAAATAATGAGTTCTTTTATGCGTAAATAAGATATTCATCCATTTTTTACATGCAAAAAATATTTAACAATCTTGCATTTCTCCCAAAATCTTATCCAATTCAATCTATCTTCTTCTTCTTCTTCTTCAATCAATACCATTTCCACAATCATGTGAGATAGCTTATCCTGTGATCTACGAAGCAGCATCGCTCGCTAGGAATAGAATTGTCTTGGCGATATCATCTGGTGAGATAATATTTGTGTTGGGTTGCTTAGCTTACTTCAAGAATAATCTAATTTGCTCTTCTAATCCCACTCCATTTTGTTTCGCTCTCTCTACAAGCTCTGCCATAAGTGGAGGAGTTGCTACCCACCCTGGACATATCGCATTGCATGTTATGCCGAATGTAGCCATTTCAACAGCAACTGCTTTAGTTAATCCAACGAGTGCGTGCTTAGATGAACAATAAGCTGAGTGTAAGGCTGCTCCCTTTAAACCTGAAAAGAAGAAGAAGAATTCACACCACGCATTCAGGGAAAGGATTCCCTTAACATAGGAACTCAATGATCTTATATTTTTGTTTTCCCCACAAATCTTGTATGATTATTTACCTTTTTAAGATGCGATGTTGATGATCCTGCCATATTTGTTCTTCTGCATGTAAGGCAACACATGTTAGATAAGTGCAAATGGTGCTGTGATGTTGATATCTAACTATTATTTGAAGATTTCAAGTGATGTGTCTTGTATCGACAATAAATCGAATCTCCCAGCATTGTTAACAAGTACATCGATGTTGTTTATCTTCTTGCATAGCTGAGTTAGTCCTGCTTTAGATGATAAGTCAGCTTAGTAGAACTCATGAATAGGCGGAGATCTACCTTCTATAATATTAGTTTTATTAAAAGACTCTCCATATTCGAATGGGAATGGGTTGATATCAACACCTATGACTCGATATCCATGTTAAGAAAGTTATTTGCAAGCACTCAATCCAATCCCTTGGTTACATCCCGTCACCAATGCTCTACGCATTTACAAAAACCGTATTGGATCTTTTGTGGAATATATTCCTAAGAATTATCTATTTTTGTTTCAAAATTTGTGTGTTCTTTTATTCAAAGATAATAATATTTCTGGCATGATTATGATTCTTTATGGGGAGAGAAAGATTCAGTGATGAATTGCAAGTTGAGAAAGAGAGAAAAATAGTAAGAGAATAATTAGCATAGTAATTCAGCGAAAATAGGGGATTTTTCTAAAACTCAATTATATTCCAATTAGCATGTCGAATAAGCTCATTGCTCAGGCTGGTAGCTTTCACAGCTAAGGTGATTTGAAGCTGTTCAGCAATGAGGAACTCAGAAAAATGAGAAAAGCTATTCACAAGCGACCTTTAGATCCAGCATCGGAGATTCTATAACGTGAAGTGCGCAAGTAAGACGCGCTAGTGAGAGCTAGTATCTCCAGCTCGAGATAAAGAGTTAAATCGAAAGACAGTAATTGGAATAACTGCAGTAATAATGATCACACAACAGATCGGATTGAATAGCTGTTTCCAGGGAGCTAACGTGTTTTTACTTCACAGAAGCAACAGCAACAGTAGCTTCTACTTCATCCATCTGTTGGTCTTTCAATTTAAACTCCTTAGTAGCAGATATCTATGCTCCAAATGAAGAATGGTTTGGTAGTGCAAAGGAGTGCTTCTACTTCTTAGTATGGTAAGAAATTCAGATCAACTGAAAGGCAAGCTAGGGAAGATGATCTTGAGATCAAATCGTTTAAGAATCTCAAGAGTAGAGTTGTTTTAACTTCGAGGGGTGCTCCATCGTTAGAATGGATGGCATTTATGAGATCGCAACAGTAGTAATAAATCGTAGAGTAAGCTGGTTAGAATGATGTAGATGGAGAAGCAGATTCTGATCAAATTGCAAAGAAAAGAAGTTCTGGATCAGTGAAAGCAAGGGAGAATATATCCAATGCGTCAAGGAGAACAAATAGCGTGTATATTGAGAGGAAGAAGGAAGGAACAGGAGATAATAACGATAATACCAAAAATAGCAGTAGTCCTGTGCGATAATTACATCGGATTCCTTCAGGGATAACATAAACGACAGAGAATCATAAGAATATGGATATATCTAATCATCGCAAAACAGCTAGTAGCTGTAAGGAAATCGATCTCAAAGAGGAGGAGTAACTTCCCATTGAATAGGCCTAGCAAACTGCACAGCAAGGCTAATAATCATCTCCTTAAGATTTTGTTCAAATAAAACAGAATCCCCTAAAACCTCAGTACTTTGATGTAACCGCGCGTCCTACTTCTGCTATTGTGCAGCATCAAAGAGCTAAAGCAGAAGAGCAAGAACCTAAAACAATGATAAATATCTTCTCGAATAAGAACCTCAACAGTCTTCTGCTTTGCAGTAAAGATTAGCATGCAGGTGAGTCTATGAAATAATCTGAATACACGCATAAACAGCAACTTGTCGATGAAGCCATCCACAAGAAGTTTACTTAAGCTAAACTGTTCAAATCTAGCTATTTACCTGATGAGAGAGATAAGCATATTGGTAATAATATGGATATTAATAATAATGGTGGGAGATAACTGCATATACATCTGCATAATAACAATGTAAATCATAATACCAACAACAATAATTCTCTTTGGTAGTTGGTTTAATCACAGGACTGTGGATAACATGGTAGTCTCTCATAGAAAACCTTGCTTGTTATGGCAATGCAACAGCAATAGTAATCTCCTTTGAGAACTAAAATGCAAAGCGAATTAGCAGATGGTAGCTCAAGTTCTTTGAAAGTCTCTCCATCAGGTGTTACTCCAGCTAAGAAACGCTCCGTTTAATCATATTTTTCATAAGCAAAGAATAATAGTCACATATCCTCATCTGCTCATTAATCTTCTAATTTCCAACCATTCTTTAAAAGTCAACACGATGAGGCATCTATTATGTACACTTCGTTGGTATAGCAGTAGTAATCGCCGCACTAATAGCTGGAATCACCATAAACAGTAGCATTCTCAAATCCTCTACTGCAAAATCACAGAGAACTCTCCAATAACTCCCAAGAACCTTCATCATTATCATAATAATTCCCTTCTTAAACCACACATTCTTAAATTCAAAGCATTCCTCCTCCTTCTTCTACATTCTCTAAACTCTATATCCCTCTGGAGAGCAAGGCAATCAAGGAAATCATTGAAAAACATGATTTTGGACATAATTCCACTGTATCCCCTGTTACATCTATCCTCGCAGTCTCCAGCTACAGAAACATGAATATCACTGCAACACCAATTAACTATGGAAAATAATCATAATATTCTTAGCAACAGCACATATCGTAGATTGGATTGGAATAACAACAACACCAACAGATGTATTAGTCGCTCTAGCAGCAATAGAACACACCTACAACGAGTATTCACAACTACCCAATGAAGCAGACATCTTCTCTCCCAGTTAGTCCACTAAAATCAAAGAGATCTAAACGAACAGGCACTGGTTCGTTTTCTCAAGCTTTCATCAATAAATATGGTTTGCCCTCTCCTTATGGAAATCGAGTGGAAAGTTTCAGCTAGAGCCAATAGAATATGTCGTAGTTTTCATAAAATGTTGCAAAATCTCTTGCAGCACTTCCAAGGCAAAGGAAATCATAAGAGAACAATAATATTAATAGCTCATCCTGCGTGGGTTGTTCTTCGTCTGTGCGAATCCAATCGAATCTCGAGCTTGGTGCGGAGTTGAAGAGACACTTGTATCCTAGCGAATCTCGACACAAGGCACTCGCGAAAGAGCAAGAAGCTACATTATTAGATAAATATAAATACATGGTTGAAAGCGAGAAGCTCACGAATCTAAACATCAAAAAAGAGAGGTTAAAATAGCTCGGAGTGACACATAAATTGCCTAAGAAGATGTTCGATGAGTAAGGGTTAGTTTATGGTAGAAATCCATTTCTGAAATACAAACCGCAGAAACTCTCAAGGATTAGATTAGCACTCAGAAATTATCTAAGGAAAATGAGCAGGCTAGGGCTAAATATTTTTGAGGTAATAGATTGGAAGGAGAGGATCAGAAGGGGAGAAGTTTCATCAACTGTAGGCCCACTTAAATTGAGTAATTCCTTTTTATTTTGTGCATGCAGATAGTCGAAAAGAAGATCTTTCCAAAGAAGGCATATGAGCGTCCAGGTTCATATTAGTTCTTGAGATTATGCAGTGACGGAAGAGCTGATGAAGTTAAAAATATGCTAGCGAGAAACCCACATCACGTGCATGATTTTAATGAAGTAATATAACCCAAGCAAACAAAATCATTTTGAGAATTAATTCACTTTTCCAACTCTTTTTCTTTCTGATTTTAACTTAGCTGAATCAGACAGGACTGCATTTAGCAGCATTCAACGATAGATCAGATGTATGCTTGACATTGCTGGCACTCTTTGCTGATCCTGATCTATCTGACTCCACAGGCAAGACACCATTGTATTATGCTCTCAAAAACAGCAACCATCTCATAGTCAGAGTAAGAGAGAACCATTTTCAACACTAATTTCAATCTTATTTATCATTCCAAATCTTGATGTCCTTTCCATTAACTTCCCTTTTGTTAACATTCCTTTCTGTTTTAGTAATTATTCTTCCATCGAGCTAGTCCATGGAGCAAAGTGAATTTGAAATACTCAGAAATACCAATGGACAACGAAATGAGTGACATTTTTACAACCGCAAGAATAGTCCATTTCCTATTGTGTTTACCATTTCATTTCAATGACTCAATATGGTAAGTGTTTCAAACTGGGTTAAAGACAGCAAATGAAAGCGCAGAAGAATTAAATTAACAAGAAGAAGAACACAACAGCGATGAAATTATTAATAATATTAATAAAGATGAGAGTGATTGTGATAGTGAAGGTGCAGAAGAGCTTGATGGAGATGTTGATGGTATAGTCTATGATAATAATTGAATGAAGATATGAAAAGAATAACAAACAATTAGAAAATGTAGAACTATTTTAATTTTATCAATTTTTTTGTATTTTAAAATCTTTCCCTTTTCCCCCTCCCCGCTTCTTTAAAACCCTGTATAATATCAAAGGAATCTGTCTGTTTCTACCTTTTTCTAACTGCTTTTTGTTTCTCCCTTAATTAACATCTTGATTTTCCCTTATTTTTTTGAAAATCTTTTTTGACCGAAAAATTATCTAAAAAAATCGATTGGGGATTAGATACTTCGGTCAAGACTCCCAACGTTTTTTCTAGCCACTGCGAAGGAGATACCAATGCGCGTTCTCCATCAATAGGGAGAGTTTTTCAACTCATTGCTGAAGCACTTAACACATCCTGCTAAATTCTCTGCTCTTCTCTGATTCTATCATATAGCATATATTAATTGATTCACGACACAAACTGCACCAGCTCTTCTATCCCACTTGGATCTATCCTTAGGCGTGTCCAGGAATTCGTAATTTTTCAGGGCTGCTCTCACCTACTAATACACAATTTGTGTGGCACTTTGCAATAATCACAGCAAACAGTTTATGAATGACTAAAGTGCCACAGGGAGAAGAAAGCCTTAGTTACATTAATAATCCTATTAATACTATGTTTGCGTTTCTTCTCTTTGTAACGCTCATTAGTAGGTGTGGAGAATGATAGGGAGAAGATAACCTGACGTTCTTCTCCTGAGAATGGCTGAAAAAAGAGATGGAAATCGTTATGTGAATCAAGTGCTGAAAGAAACAGAAAAAGAGTGAGAAACAAGCAGTGAAGTACTAAGTATTGTAAGCAAATACCTTCCACGGGATAGGCCCCTTGTTAGTATGTCCCTTCTGCTGCTGTTGCTGCTGTTGTTGCTGCTGTTGTTGTTGCTGCTATTCCTGCTGCTATCCTTAGTATTTCTCAGTCTTGTTCTACTGCTGTTCCTTCTGCTGCTGCTGCTTCTATTCTTCAAACTCAACTGATCTAACTGTGCTAAGCCTATCCTAATGCTCTCCTGTAATAGCCTTGTCCAAATGAAAAAGAGGAAACCAAAAGAGAAGTTTTTTAAACCATTGTTTTCAAAGTTTTGTTAAAATGTCCCTAAAAACGAATGATGATTGATTACTGGAGGATATATATTGAACAACAACAACGATTCAAGTTCTTGCATGTATGTGCGATTTTAAGCACTGAGAACTTGATTGGATTGATTGTGAAATGTTTGTTTATAAATTGGAAAGACAAATATGAAAGAATACTAAAAATGATAAACAATAACAAGATTCAAATATCATAATACTTTATGCGCATATCTTATAAATGACTGCCATGCCAATCCAAGCAACTTAGCTAAGAATGGAAAAACTCAAAACACAACAAATGCTGCTGTAAGGACTACTGAGGATATCTAATAGTTAATTATTTCCAGAATGACAAAATATGTTAGTTAATTTTGCTGATTTTTTATCTGAAATTAGATGTTTCTTTTTGTGAATTCAAACCAACATAAAATCTAAAAATTTATTTTTTGAAATTAATCACATTTGCCCTTTGTCTTTTCAACTGTGACTCTTCTTTATCATAAAAATTATCCATTTTCTATTAATAATATTTAAGATATCTTATTCACTGTATTGTGGGGAGGAAATTGATATTTTAATATCATTTTGGGATAATTAAATTAAGTCTTGGGTAAAGCATTTAAAAAATCAAAATGCATTAATTTAAAGAAGAAAAATCACAAATCAACTAAAGCAAACAAAGTAAATCTCTGTGAACTTTGATCATTGATCGATTTGATTGTCTCCAATGATCATTTTCCGTTGCTCATCCACTTTGTTGTGGGCGATGCATTGGAAAAACAGAGTGTTTGATTACTTAGAGCGATTTGTGTGCTCCCATCCAGCAGTTTTTGAAGATTTGGCTTGAAAAAGCTGAAAGTTTTTAAAATTATTTTTTTAAACCAGATCAAAATTATATGTTACATGTGTGCATGTTTTGTTAAAATGTATGTATGCTTCTGCAGAGAAAACAGAAGATTCAATAGAAAGAGAGTGAACTTATTTGAGAGATAGTTTGAGAGATTTTAGAAAGATAGAAAGATAAGAAAGATAAGAAAGATTAGAAAGATAAGAAAGATTAGAAAGATAAGAAAGAGAAAAAAAGAGAGAGAATAAAAAAAAAAGTAAATTTAAAAATAAAAAAAAAACATGCAAACAAATCATAAATAAAAATCAATTAAAAAATTGATAATAGTTAGGATAATTAGTTTGTAATTGTAGATTGTTTAAAGATTCTTAAGACGAAAAATATCTAAAATCAGTCGGATTCTTGGATATCGTTCCCTTATGGAGATCTACTCTTTTTAAAGAAAAAAGAATGATAAGAAGGAGTCTTTGAATATCTTCCATTTCTTTCAATAATCGTTAATTTATTATGTAATTATTATTCAAAATTACAATAACCCGCTGCAGGTTGGGGTAGTAGTGGGGATGGAAATATTACATTTTCTTATTAATTTAATGTTAATTTATCATTTAATTTTTTGTTAATTTCTATTAATTCTTATAGCTTTAATGCTCCCGCTTTTTGATTCTCTTGTATGGAAGTTGTTTCTTCCCCTTTATGGGAACAAAAATATTCAAAAATTTTCTAAATAAAATTATTTAAATCCCTCCCTTTCTGTCGGTTCTGAAAGGCACAAAACAATTAGCTTCTGCAAACAATAATAAATTTTGACTATTAAGGTGGCTGAAGGAAAATGATATCAAAATGGAACGGTTTTTGTCACTGACAAATCGAAAATAATCACTCGCATCCTGCAACGGAGATTAACTAAGGGAGGGATTTTATCTTTTTCTTTGTTGATTGTTCGTAGTTTTTGTAGGGCAAGAAATTGCTATCTTACCAACCCCCAGTTTGGTATCAACATCCTTAGACAAGCGGAAATAATAGCTAGCTGCAGAGTAGAGAAGAAGCGCAGACCCTTGTAATTTATCTGTCTATCCATCTCATTGTGTAATAGATGCGATATGTAATTCAAAAACTTTTCATTAAAATGTCTCTTGATGTTACTTTACAGCACAAGATTGATATAAATTGTTATATGTACTACTACTTTATGAGCGAATTTAAAACTTGAGCATATATGTCGATGATAATTTGAGCACAAAATGAGAAAGATTGTATGTATTATTAGAGAAAGAAGAAAGAGATGAGAAAGAGAGAAAGAGAGAAGAAAAAGATTTATAAAAGAATAAAAAGATTTAAACCTGCCCAAGAGCAGGGAGGAAAAAAATAAATTAACAATAAAAAACAAACAAAATAATTCAACTATCTTGGAAAATAGATAAGAAAAACAATCACAGAGAGGGTTCTCTTTAAACTTGAAAATTTTTTGCCTTTTTTGGGGGAAAAAGAGATGGGGAAAAAAAGTTAATTAAACACTTCTGAAAAGTGAAATCAAACATCAAAATCGAAACACATTTTAGATTTTGATTCTGGGGGAGAAATATTACGGTTAAAAACGATTTCTCAAATTATTTTATCAAAAAGTGTCTGTTTGCTTTTAATTAATCTCTAGATATTACTGGATTTCTCGCGAATAATTTAACAATATTTTTAAGTCCATCAAAATAATCCTTAATCTTCTGACAATCTTGAATTTGAAAAAAATATTTCTGATAATATTTTTGAAATCTTTCAGTTAATCATACTTGTAACTGTAATTATTTTTCTTTGTTTTTTTTTTAAATTCATTCTTATTTTAAATTCACCTCCCCTTAAAAACAGTTGATAGCTGTTTAGAATTGTATTTTTAAGTTACTTAATAATTTTTTAGATTATGGAATTTATTGTTGTTGTGCTAAATGCTGTTGTGTGCGTGTATATGCGATATTTCCTGTGGATATATTATTAAAATAAACTCAGTTTGTAGATCAGTTAGATATCTACAGAGAGGAATTAATCAATCAATTATCTTTTTTCCCATTTAATCTCTTTGTGATAACTACAATCAAAATACAAACTAAAACATTAAAGAGAAAGAGAGAAAGAGTTAGAGAGTAAGAGAGAGGAGGGGAGAGAGAGAGAGAGAAGCATACCAAGATATAAAAGAAGTATAAAAACAAGAAAAGATTTCCAAAAGGCACAAGTTAAGAAGTCTAATATCTATCTATCACCCTTTTCCTCTTCCTTCGCAAAATGAGAGCATCTCGTCAGCAGCCTAGCATAAGCATCCAGCAAGAAGTGAGTAAATCCCTCGATGTCCATAGCAGCAACTCTCAAAGAAATGAGCAATTATCTTGGAGTCTATCCAGGAGCTTCAATGAGAACACAAGACTAACATAGCTGCTGAGATCACTACATCAAGCTACATAGAAGAATAACAACGGAAATAGCAATAACAACAGCTCCAACGCTAATAGATTCAATTTTATATCTCAACAACAATTCCTTGCTCCTTCTGTTACTTCTGCCACAACCAGTAAGCAATCATATTTTGGGAATTTTGAAAAGCATAATAATTTATTTTCCTTCTTGCTGATTAGGAAAAGCTGGGAAGGCGAAGAGCAGAGTGGATTCATCTGAGACATCATCCATGAATAATAGACACTCTGAAATCGAGAGACTGTAGAATACTTCATAGACGAGTAAGCATCAGCAACAGCAGCACTAAAGCTAGACGCTGCACAACGACAATATCCACATCAAACCAACTACTACAATCAGCAACAACAATAAAGAATAATACTACTAACACAACTAGCTGTTCGAGTAGAAAGGGAATATCCTATTGAACAGCTATCTCAATGCAACAATCGAAGCTAAAGCTGAGAATGCAGTATCAGCAGGTAGATCAACGAGATATAAAGGATCATCAGTAGTATCCTAATCATAGCAGCATTCAGCAAGGGAACAAAAGCTAAGGAGTATCTATGGGTTACGACCGTAGACAACGTACTCAGCGTAAGGAAATTATTGTAATAATGAAGCAGAAGGAGAAGCAGAAATAGCTAGGAGAAATGCTGTGAATCAATAGTATAAATCGTATTCAGTAAACTCAAATAAACACACAACTAAAGGTAAATGACAAACTAAATAATCAGAGATGTTTTAAATAGATTATTTGTTATTGTTTAGAATCAACTGGAGGAGTAGGGATACCCAAATCAGGAGGTTAATTGAGAAGATCATATCATCTAGAGAAAGGCAGCTCACAGCAATAACAACAATAGCAGCGTCCAGGGAAGGTAGTGAATCCACTACTAGATACTATCGATGTGTCACTTCGAACTTAAGTTAAACCAATCGATAACAATAACAATATTAACTACCGAAACACCAACAGTAGAGCAAGCAATCATAGTAACAATACTTCCATCGAAGCTAAGACTAAACCTAAGAATTCAGGAGCTACTGAGATATGGAAGGATTTATTGACTATGCAGTCACAGTAGTAATAACCATAATAGTAATAAACTAACAAGAATGCTATTGTGTAGAACTATTTATTGAATTATAATAATTCTTCTAATAATAATAATAATAATTCGAAGGACACTAGTATTAACAGTACTATTCAGCATAGCAATGAGAAGATAACCATTCATAGTAGTAATAATAATGGGAATATTAGGAGTAGTAGTCGAACTGGTAGAGAAAGAGCTAATAGCAGTTCAAAGGCCAAGAATTAATAAACATAATTGTAATAATAGTAACAAATAAATGGGTAACTCACAAAGGATCGTAGTAAGACAATAGATGTAGATACTACTAATACTATTTCGCGTAAGATACCTTATGCTAAAGTAGCAAGGACAAGTAGGTATGCATCAGTCAATAATAATAATAATACGAATCACAACAATGGTGATAGTAGCACGATCAATAGCAGTATTAACAACATCACAGGGATTATTGATGGAATTACAACGACAAAGACCAAAACTAAAGCTAAGACAATCACACCTATGATTGCTACTGGTAATAATCACAATAACATTGCTCAGATTCAACCATTAGCTCCAAGGAGTACTGAGAATAATAATAATAACAACAATACGAAATAGAAAAAGACACTGCGCTCATTAATCGGTGGTGCAGAATAACCACAATAAGTATCTTAATCCTAGACATAATCACAAAGAGTTGCAGCTTAATAGAAAGCATCTAATCACAATAACAATGGTAATAACTTACACAACATTGCTAATCTCTTGAGAGAATAAGAGAACATTTACCTTGGCAGAGAGCGAATGTTACAGCAATAGCACAATGTCATTGATGCACATAACAGCGATAATCAAACTAAAACTGAAGAACAACATCATAATCATAATCATTCTACCACTTCTGCTATTCCTCCTTCATCTTCATGTCCTTTTTCTATGAAAATAACATCTCGATCGAAACAAGGTGTGCTTGCGTCTAACCCTGCAAAGCCTAACTAAGACAGCCTGTTAATCCTCGAGAATCTCTGTGGTGTCGCCGATTGGACATTATTCGTTGTTTGCGATGGTCATGGCACACTTGGTCATTTAGTTTCATAGTTTGTTGTCATGAACTTACAGAAATAGTTGCTGAGTGATTAGTAGATGCTTAGGACTAATCCAAGAGCTGCATTGTTCAACGCTGTAGGTATGACTAATCATTATCTAGTTAACTCAGCAATTGATACGACGTACTCCGGTACAACGTTAGTATGTGTGCTCATTCAAGGGACGTAATTATACACTGCAAATGTGGGGGATTCAAGAGCAACTAGAGCTATTGTAGAAACGACAACAGCAACAACAAGTGCATCGAAGAACGTTTCTGATTCTCAAAAGTTAGTATTCCTCGCTGAAGCTCTGACAATTGATTAGAAACCATCGATTCCATCTGAAGCAGCGAGAATCTATGATTCAAATGGTAGAATCGATTCGTTTAGGGATAAATAAGGTAATTAGCTAGGACCATTACGAGTATGGTTAAAGGATTATAATACACCTGGACTAGCTATGTCTAGAAGCTTAGGTGATGATGTAGCTACTTCAGTTGGTGTCACATGGGAACCGGAGATTGATTAATATGAGATTACTGATAGTGATAAGTTCTTGATTGTTGGCAGTGATGGGTTATGGGAGTTCATCGATGATGATAAAGCTGTAGGTATGGTGTAATAGCATTATGTTGATATGGACATTGAAGGTGGAATAGATGAGCTCATGAAGGAAAGTTATAAGTAATGGACGATGGAGGATAATTCAGTGATTGATGATACAACAGTGATATTAGTGTTCTTTATCAGGAATAATAATAATAATAATAATCAGGCAGCTGAGAATAGCGGCAACATTAGTAGCAATTAAGGAAAGAATAATAAGAACTACTATGAATTATGATGGTAGGAAAAAAATAAGATAGTAAAGAAGCACAGTCATTTTAATTAACTACCATTTTGTATTGCAAAAATATAAATTATCTCTCTCTCTCCCTCTTCTACCAAAGTTAAGCTCTTGGTGTATTTCTGCAGTCGTAGAATGAAGTTCAGAATACTTAGTATTTAAGTCAAATGACTGTTAATATTCAATTAATTGTAAACTATTTATGCATTCTTTAGATTCTGTAACACTTTTATTATAATATGCATGATAATCAACAATATCTGCAGAATATTATTATCGTTCTTTGTACTCGCACACACGTACACATGTATTCTCACATCTTTAAACTTTTCACATGATATCCATATCTATTGATAATATTTATATTCCCCAATTTGGGATGATTCCTCCTATTTTAGTTAGTTATTCTTAAGAAATCTTTCTTTTTTTTCAGTTCATCTTCAACTATTTCAATCTGTCCACTTGCTAGCTATCTTGCATTTGTACTCGAACTGCATATGCACTATCCCATCATGATCCGAGAACTATCACCGCATTTCAAAAAAAGCAATTAGCTCCCCCCTCTCTCAATTGTTATTTATCTTGCTTTGCATACCATGATTTTGCCTTTGTAAGTGCCTCTTCCGAAGATTCCAGTAGGTGCTTCCTCAGGTAGTAAATCAATAGTCTGGATCTCCTTTTTAGGAGAGAAGCATCCCATGGTTTCTTCATACTTGTCGACTTTGATGAAGTGTCGCCAGACATTGTTCACGAACTTCAAGCCATACACGCAATCGTATCTGACTCTGAAGTGCACTCGCATGAAATACACTGACCCTTCTTTGATAATGAACTACTCCTCGTGCTTCCTCGATTTAGGATCCTAAAACATAAAAAACAAAGGAATTCATATCGTTTATGTAAGAAATATTTATGACTATGTTACAGTGAAGTCTAAGACGATATTCCCATCTGGTCTATCTTTACAGACAACTTCAATTGAAACTATCTCCACTTCCACAGCTAATCAACAAAGAAATAAACCCATAGTTACCATCCATCATATCTCTCGTGCCCATTTTCTTATTGTAATGATCTCTGTTTACGTTCTTATTTGGCGACTTCTTAGTCATCAACTTCTCCTATGAGACTCTTCTTGTATTTCTCTAACGATTCATCAGTCTTATCCTACATGTGTTGTATGATATTTTGAAATTGAGCAAAATGAAATCAATATATTTATTGAGTTACTTTCTTAATCATTTGTTGAAGAGTCATTCTCCTTGCTGGAAAGAAGTTCTTTGCGAATGTCGGCAGCTAAATGAGAAAAAATTCACACAAACATCAAACATATCATACGATCCTCATAATAATATCACTAACCTCATCCTTATTGATTTCTTTGAATGAGCATGTCTGCTGTCTTTGTCTGACTGCAGTGGTTGGCAAGACAATAGCATCTTGAACTAACGTTTCGATGATCTTGTCATCGTTTGATGTCCGTTCGTCTTAGAATTCCTAGATCTCTTCAGTAGGGGGATCAGATTCAGGTGATTTGCCTTCTTCCATGATGATGATGAGTGTTCGCTTTGAGTGATATGGGTGTGTTAGTGCGAAATAAGTAGGTTTTAATATGAGTTAATCTCAATATTTAAGACAACAAAATTCTTTTTATTATTATTATTCTTATTAAATGTGTCTGAAACACACGCACATTTCCACACAGGGAAATAATATACCAACACAAACCAATTAATTATCCCAAATCTATCTTTCTTGTGTGGAGAATACTCATCTTCTGATATCTTCTGTTTCCTTTTCACTTCAATCTCTCACCCTTTTTTGTTTGCTTTTCCTTATTTTTTTTCTGCTAATTTGCTTATTATTTCCATCTCTTCAAATAACTAGAAATGTGTAAAACATTTCTTCTATCACGCCGATCCAAGCCTGCGTAATTCAAAGTCGAAGAAATGCCTACTAAGCTCAATGATATATTCCTGTACCTCACCCAATTCGGCTACCAACCAACCTTATTGATGTACTAAAATTTATTATTTCAATCCTCGCTATATCTGCAAATGTTCTGCAAATAATTCTCAACAAAATTCATCAAAAAGACAACATCCAATTCATTTCCAATTTAGTCTTTTTCTTTCAGCAATTCAGACTGACGTTCTAATTCGATTCTGATTAGTTATTTTAAATTATACTCAAAGTTACAAGCGTGCAGGAGGAGTGAATTATTCCTATGACATTAAAAAGTTCGCAGCAGAAGGACAAGATATTGAAAACAATCTCACTCAACTCGCGTTTAAGTTTGAGTCCTGTGATATGCTTGGCAAGTTCATCCAGAAGATTTCTTCAGCGCTGAGTAACCTCAAAGCTCTAATTAAGCTCTCGATAGCACTTGAGTAAGTTAATACATCTTTGATTCAATATTGGTATGCTTGAAGGAAAAAAAAACAAGCAACAAAAGAATTGCTTTTTCTTATGATAAATTTCTTTTCTTCATTCTTTTTCACTTTTTTCCATAGATATTTCGAAGTATTTCACATTGATTTCACATCAATATATGTAGCTATCCCTTAGCTTCCATATCTCTAAAGTCTCACTCTAACCTTGGAGTAAACTCACCCATTTTGAAATTTCTTGCTGTGTTTCTAATTCAATTCTTGATCATTTGTTCTCGATATTACCTAAAAATTAGCAAAAACAACCTCAAGGACTTTCAGTTATGCTCTCTTCTAGGATATATTTCGAATTCAGAGAGCCTCCGATATCTCATCCTTAGGTTTAAGTACAAAAATTCTTTCAGCAAACAAAGATAGTTTTCTTTGAAAGATATTTCACAATTTTTTTAGATCTGTTGTCTTCATAATTCTTCCTTCTTTAAAAATAAACCTTTTTCGTTACTTTCTCCTGCTTTGCATTAATCCTTTTGTAACAGCTACAATTGTTTACTGGAAAAGCTTGAAGATATCAAACTAAGTCCGAAAATACAGCATTTCTCACTTCATCTCAGGTTAGTGAAACTTCATTAGTTTGTCCGTTTTGCTCTGTTTGATATCTTCTTTTGCAGAAATAACATGATTACTACAAGAGGTTTAAGCTGTTTGCTGAATCGGCTTATTCCTGAGAATACTGAAACCAGTAATTAAAGTGGATTACGTGAGTTATTTATTGATCTGAGAAATAACCCATGTGATTTCGATTTCTATGCCCTCTATGCACTTAGCAACCTCATTTAATATTCCCGACTTACATATTTCTACTTAATACCAGCGTAACTAACTTATCAATCAGAACATTAATAGGACTAATTTCTTTTTTGATTTTTTTATTGACATTTTTGGATAATTTGATGGCATAAACGCATTTTAAAAAACAAATTATTTTTATAAAACAGATAACAAAACTAGTATGTTAAACTAATTAATGAGATTTATGCAGCTTTCAGACGAGAATATACTAAAATATACATGATTCAAGACATTCTGCGTGAACAAAACCTCTTTGATATCCGCTGGATAACCTAAGATCTCTATCTCTGAACAGACAATATGACCATTAGTTCTCACCTGTTGAGCAATATCAGTTACATAAGATAATTTTAACTGTTTGTGTATGTGTGTGTATTTGTATTAGAAATGTTCTTTCAAAACCCAGTGAATGTTGCTCGAAATGGAATGATATAATTCAAAAGAACAATAGGAAAATACAGCTAAAATAAAATCAAATGCAAACATTTTTCTTATAAAATGTTTCAGAATTTATGAAGGTAATGGCTATCAATATCAATATTCACCGCAGTAATCATGCACGATTATTCTTAATAGATGATTCGATTCAAAGCTCTCAGCCAATCACAATTTCATTAATGATTTCATTTCCTTTGTATTATTCTCTATTATCATATTTGTTCTTCATCTTCTACTATCTGCTGTAATATTTAGGTGTGTAGTAATAATCTCTCAAGATTTATTTGAGAAAGAATCCCTTGAGAAATTTCTTCCTTGGACTGTTCCCATTCTTACTGAGCTCTTTCTTCTCATCATTGACGTGAATGATCTATCCATATGTGCTTGATCCATTTCTTCTTCTCTGAACAGCTTAATCTTGTTAAACAGCGCATTCGGGAAGATTTTAATGATAACACCTACAATCAATGACCCTGCACCAATCGCAAAGCATATCAAATGTTACTCTACTGTGAGTTTAGTCACACCAACGTACTGTCCTCCAAACTCAATTAGCAGCGCTTACACAACGAATGTTGTAATAATGATCAACCAAAATAGCCCATTATCGAAAAGTTTCGAGAAGATATTTATTTCTGATTTCTCTAATTTTCTCGCATTGAATTCATTAAAGACTTGCATGAGTACGAAGGATTAGAAGAAGATCGTGAAATGCTGAGCCAAAACAGGGTCGTATTTATCCATGTCAAAGGAGTTTGGAATATGCAACCATTCTGGACCTTTAAACAGCAGCAATGTCAAGATGATAATTTAGTAAAGTGACTATCCGAAGATGTTTCTCCACATGTTGGGAGTTACAATACTGTCATCACGAGCGTAAGGCTTCCTTTCCAAGAGCTTTTCAGAAGGTGCTTCAGTAGAAAGAGCCAACGATGCAAATGTGTCCATGATAATGTTCACCCTTGAAAAAAATAACCGAATTATTTAAAGATTCCATAACGATTTAGCTATTATTTTGTTTACCATAGCATTTCAATGGAGTTGAGTGGACTTTTCTTGAGAATGACTGCACCCATAAAGGACATAAACAATGCAACAATGTTCACAGTCAGTTAGAACTAAATGAACTTCCTAATCGAATCATAGATGTTTCTTCCCCATTTGCAAGCTGTAACGATACTCGCAAAGTTATCATCCAATAGAATAATATCAGCTGCATCTTTAGCAACTTCAGTTCCTGCAATACCCATTGCGAATCCGACGTTAGCTTTCTTAAGTGCTGGAGCATCATTTGTACCATCGCCAGTGACAGCCACAACATGACCAAGTTATATCAACCCTGTAACGAGAATGTATTTATCATCTGGAGTGCTTCTAGCGAGGACTTTGAGTTCTTTTGCGATAGCCTTGAACATTTCAAGATCTACAACGCGAGATTGTCCTTTCTCAGCTGTTGTTTTCGCTTCAGGATGTTCGTAGACGATACCTTTAACTAATTCTCTGAATTTCTTCCCCTCCATAACTTCAAAACCACCAGATGACTGCTGCTAATGATTAATAGAAGAAGTCTTCAGTGAATCATCAAGAATCCCTGCATCTTTCGCAATTGCTACTGCTGTGTTGATCTTTTAAATTATTTGAAAATTAACAACAAAAATTAAGATTTCAAGAAATATAATTAAGATTAATCAAAATATTACATTATCTCCTGTGACCATTCTCACAGTAATTCCAGCTGATCTGCATTTCTTAATTGCATCTGGAATCTCCTTTCTTAATGGATCCTTAATACCCGCAATACAAATTAATGTCAAATCAGATTCTAACTAAGTATCTGGGATTGTCTCATAATTCGGAGAATAATCAATATCTTTATACGCTAAAGCTAATGTTCTCAACGCTCTATCAGCATATTTAATAATCACATCTCTCTTAATGCTCTCGCTCTTTGATTCATCGATATTCTAGAATCCCTTGTCTGTTTAGATTCTACTGCATTTCACGAGAATCGCTTCACTTGCACCTTTAACTAAGACTCTAATTTTATTATTCGACAATTAAACCAATGTCGTCATTTTCTTCCTAGCAGAGTTGAATGGTAGGATTCTTAAGATCTTGTACTACTCTCGAACTTTAATGTAGTTATACCCAAAGGAATCAGCAACCTCAATCAACGCGCATTCCGTTTTATTTCCGATTTATTCGAACTTTCCAGTTGTTGGATCTTTAGTAGGGTTAGCGGAAGAATTCAAACAGCTGCTCATGCTGTAGAGCTCAACGAGTTCGGGAGTTAAATTGGTAGAAGTGATGTTCGGTTGGTTGAAGTTGAAATTCTTGATGTACATGTTTTAGACACTCATGAGATTTTATGTTAAAGTGCCTGTTTTATCTGAGCAGATTGTAGTTGCACCACCCATGATTTCACAACTAGCGAGTTGTTTCACAAGATTGTTTTCATCTTTCATTTTGTTCACACTGTATGCTAGTGCGATTGATACTGCTAAGGGGAGACCTTCAGGAACAGCTACGACGATAATTGTAACTGCTGTCATAAACGCTTTAACAACTTCTTTTAAGGTATCTATGCATTAGAAGCAGTGATGACCAAGGTAGATGTCGATACCAAGGTTCACTATCATAGCTAGCATGGTTAGTCCAGCAACGATTGTACCAACTTCACCTGTAGGAAGAGAGAAACAAAAATAGTCAGTAAAAAAGATAAAATCAAGTAACATATGGATTTTTTAATATTTACCAATTTATTCTGCAATGGTTTCTAGCTTGAGCTGTAAAGGGGTTGGAGGTTGCTCTTCTTGTAGTTTCTCTCTGAGCATACCCAGTTATGTCTATGGTCCCACAGCGGAAATCAAAACTTTTCCAGTACCTAAAATTCACAAAAAATAAAAAAATTAATCTCTTCTTTTTCTAACTTAAACTTAAACTTTTTGTCTATTTTACCATCCATGACTTTAGATCCACTGACAATAAACGCTTGTGCTTTTAAATCAGACTAGCTAATTTAATAAATGGACACTTTAGAGATCAAATCTGACTCGCCTGTCACACTGCTCTCATCCATGAAAATCTCCGATCCTTCAACTAGAATTCCATCAATTGGCAGCATATCACCGATTTAAATATGCAAAATATCTCCAACGACTAATTCCTTTACGTCGATGTACACCGTCTTCTCATCTCTTGTGCAATGCACAGACATTTCTTCTCTCTTCGCACTGAGCTTCAAGAACTACTATTCCTTTACATAATTGTTACCTGCAGTGACGGACACAATCAGCACGATTGCGAGCATAATTGCAGCACCTTCCATCCATCCAGTTGCCCAACCATCTTCGATCACACCGATAATCGTACTTACAGTTGAAGCAATCACTAAGACTTACAACATCAAATCCTCGAAGCACTCTATGATCATGTCGAAGATGCTGGTTGTGTTCCTCATTGGTGGATTGTTCCTACCAAAGTGATTCTTTCTGTCTTCGATCTCTTCGGGTGATTGTGAAATACCTCTTTTAACGGAAGTCTTAAGAGTTTTGAGTAATCCATCAATTCCACCCATTGTCTTCGCTATGATCTTGATGCTCTCATGTTCTCGAATATTATCAGGTTCAAAGAGTTTAGACAACTAATCTGCTTGGATTGAAAATCCGCTTTTTTTATCTGAAGCCATTTTGGAAGTTTCAAACGGCGAATCTCTTTTGTTTTTTTTTCTTTTAACAAATAATTTTTTATTTAATTTTTATTTTTTTTTGTTTTGTGAGCGCAACAAAAACTCAATCAAGACAAACAGCTTTAAAGTGACTGACTAAGAAGGTTAATTTTATTTATTGTGAAACAGCATTCGAAATTGAAAAAGACTAACAAAACAATTTATTTTCTTCTTCTACTTCTATTCTTCCTTTCAAAAAATTTGATTTTTGTCCTAACGATTTTTTTTTTAAACTTATTAGCGGGATTGGGATTATTTGACAGTAATCTATGTAACTTCTCAACGGAAATGGCTTATTTTTGTTTTCATAAAACTTCTATGCATTTTATCAAATTATTTCTGCTAAGACAATGCTTTATTATGTTAAATATCAAATGCTTTGATAATCAGCTGAAAAAGCACTTTGAATTTTAATCGAATTAATCTTTGAAATCTATAAAAAAATAGAAAAAAAGTACTAAAATATGAGAGAAATATTTCGATTTGATTTACGCTTTTCTTGTAATATATTTCAGGTGAAAAAGCAACAAAATTAACTACAACAAATACAACTCCCCATCAACTAGTCTTTTTGTCTGCAATTTATTTCACATGGAAGGTTCTTATACCTAATGCCCTGCATAGTTAGTTCACCATTGAAAGAACCATATGAGAATAGACTAATTCAACAAAAATATGTCAATTCAAAATGAAAATATTAAAAATTTAATTATTTTGGATGTGTTCCTTACCGATTAGAGACAACACAAGAACAATTGAGATAAGTTGTGACTCCTAGATTGGACTCTCTCCAAGATACTAACCCAGCGCAGTATTCAACAACAAAGCGAAAATCAAAAGGAAGGAGTTCTTTCTGAATTGCTCGAACTTTGATTTAGAAACGTAGCACATTTGTAGGATTGACTGCCAGAAAAAAATAAATATCAGTGATAACAATCACAATAATCAAGAATTTCATATATTTTACGCAACTTTTGCCCCAGTTGAGTCCACTGATGTACATGAGAAATCTCGTTTGAGTACCTCCAATGTTCGAGGGAGAAAAAAAGAAAATATATGCAAACACACCATGGATGAAGAATGTGAAAGCAGTATTTTTCAAAGCTGCCTTAACACCTGCAAAGCCCTTGTGAGCGTAGATTCTACTTAATATGCTGAGAACTGTGAGAAATCCTACGAAGAAAATTGCAGCCATAACGATTTCTCTGTATTTGAAGCCATTGTATTCTTGGGCGTAGAATTGAGGACCTGTTGGGTTTGAGAGAAGAAGTATAATAAAAGGGAAGAAATTAGGATTCATTTGATTCTTTCTTTTTTTTGTATTTACCCATGACAGCACTGACGAGGATAAAGAATCCTACTGCAAAACATCCCTCAGCTGCTCCGTTTATCAGTGGTAGATACATGATATGAGTGTAGTACTTGATTGAAAAAAAAAGTAGGACAATTACAAAAAAGTGATTTCTTTTTCTGTTGAAAAATCCAGTTTAATTTGAATTCAATTAACCATACTTCTTCGAGAGTGGTAAGGAAGAATGGAATCGCTCCTGATAAATAAACGCAGTAGGCTAAGAACGAATTTCCGAACCCCATGCAATGCGCGAGTGAGACACCTTGGATGTTCACAGTGAGGGAATCACAACCATGATCGAAGAGAAGACCCATCGGTGAGGAGTTTCCTGTTTTACGAGCTTGCTTTCCATCTAAATTATCGAAATTCTGAGGGGTATTCAAAGGAAAATTGTGTTGGTTTATGAGCAAGATAATGAAAGAAATAAGAAAAAGGTATGTTTGTGTTTACCATGTACACCATATGCATGATTCCAATGAATCCACAGAGCCATCTAGGGACTTCGCTATCGAGATCAGGGTACAAAACCCAGAGGATCAAATGAGGTATAAACACGCAGAGGAATCCCATCAAAGTAATCTAACCAAAAAATCACTTCAGACAGGTCTACAAAGACATACCTTTATCGAGCAGTCTCTTGGTAGAACTTGAAAGGAAGAACTTACAGTGTTAGGTCTGTTCAAAGCAAAGCCAATGTTGTAATGGTTTCAAGGTAAACATAAAAAATAATATAATTTATTTACGCTAACCAAGCTGGAGTGAATCTGAAGATAAGTCACAACCAAGCGGTGAGAACATAACCCAAACAAAAAGACATTAACTCTCTCATTGAAGAAAGGGGATGATTTCAGTTTGATCATAGTAGATCTATTTTATTACTTTAAACACCATTCTGCGAAGGGACTGAACGCATAATTGTACAATATCGACATGTCCTTTCCTGAATACTTGTGTTCTTTGAGGTTCTTCTCATTCTCCTCAGGGATGTATTTGTAGCTCAGCATTGTTTCGAAGTATCCAGGTAAATTGCGTCACTTACAGGAAGAGTCAATATTTTTCAATTATCTTTGTTTTTGTTTTTTTTCTATTTTTGTAAGTTTTCTTCGTGTTCTTTTGCGCGCCCCACAAATTCTTAAATCCTTACTTAGCATATTCCTTTATTTTCCCTACTAAAAGAGCCTGATTATCTTTATCTAAGTGAAATTTGAAATTCCTATTGATTTGGGGATAGATATCAAGAGGGGGGTATTTGATTGAAAATAATAGAAAATGTATTGAAACAAGTAATTTCCATTTGTAATCTTTTGACGACTTTCAAAAAACGCCCTTGATTTAAGCTTAAACTTCTATTAAATAATATGGCATATGCACATGATTATATTATATTATGGTGAAGGATATTTTGTAAATTTCTTGAAAATAATTAAACTTTTTTTGGATTGAAATCTATCCCCCCTCAGAAAATATCCTCTCGATTTTGTCATTAATAAATCTATCTGATCTATTTTTCTCTTTTCGATACCACTCCAAATAATGAATTTCCTCAAGAAGGCACTTAACAATGTGTCCTCCGAAATCAAAGTACTCCAGCAGAAAGGAAAGGAAGTCATCTAGAAGATCGAAGAGAAAGTACAATCCACTATTGATACAACAAAAACAAAAGCACATGATCGCTAGCTCAAACTCTAGCCTATCGTGGAAATCGCAGATAGAATCTACTGGATGAATTTCCCTTCTCCTGATACTATCGTTAAGATCTCCAAGCTGCTAAAAGAGAAGTTCCATGATTCATATTACATCTGGAATATCTCAGAACATAAGTATGAAGTGATTCTCTTCAATGAACAGGTAAATCAAAGAGGAAAAGTGGAAAAAATAATCAGATTAATTTGATTTGATGTTGCTTTAACAAAAAAGGTAGCTGATCACAATACACCTGGGTATCCTTCTCCAGGGATGAAAGACATGTTGATGATCTGCAAGAGTATCATGTCTTGGCTACAGAGTGATCATCGTAACGTAGCTGTAATTCACTGCTAAGGAACAGGAGGAAGAAGTGCGCTGATCATGAGTTTTCTTCTCTGCTTGAATCAGACTTTTGAGTTACCTTAACAAGCTTTGAGTCATTACATCGAAGCTACACAGCGAGCAGATACTAAGATACTCTTCCCATCTTAGCAGCTATATTTAGAATACTTTAGTAGCTTACTACAAGGGAAATAAGTAAAAATGAGATTAACAATATGAAAAATTTAGCTATTTACTTTGAAGTTCTTTACAATTTTCTATGTGTGATATTCTAACACATGAATCCATAACAGTTGAATAGGAAGTAACTGCGTTTAAAGAAGATAGTTTTCAGTGAGGTGCCTTAAATCACTAGAAAAAACGAAAAAGGAGAGAAAGAAACAAGTTTTCGACCTTATTTGTAGGTTTTCAAGGAATCCTAGATTGCCTATAATTCACTGAATCATGGAAGAGTAGCATCTTACAGTTAATCTGATCTATCATTGTGGTTCGATCTTGATGATGTTAATGTAAGAATTGAAATAGAGTATTCAAATTATCAAAAAATATGGATTTTTATGGAGAACTTTGGTTTGATGAAGAAATACCTTAAATTTAATTAAAAAACAGGTAAAAGACGACATATTGTTCAGATGTAAGCACTATCATTCTAATGCTCTACGTTATCCTGTTTTCCGATTCATGATCCACACTGGTTTTGCAAAGGATAATGTCATAAGATTGTTCAAAAAAGACATTGATTTCACAACTAACGCAGAAGTTTCAGATAATTTCTTTATTGATGTGATTTTCGAAGAATTAGCCGTCGAAAAATAATAAAATGCACATGAAAACAATCTACAGAGAGAGGATGATTTAAACTACATTGTCGAAGAATGCAAGAAAATAGGAAATGATGCAAGAAATAATAATATTCAGAGCAAGGAAATGAGCATAAAAACGGAAGATATGAAGATTGAGAATAAGAGTTAGGTTGGTGAGGGAAAATAAGAAGTTGTGGAAGGCAATTAGAAGAATAAGAATAATGAAATATCATAATAGTAGAAGGGGGTAGAGACATCAAAGGAAGAAATCAAAGATGTAAGCAGCAACAACAATAATAATAGCGTTCCTGCTCTTTTGGATGAAGCAAATCGTGAGTTAGAAGAACAAAAAGCTAATGAAGAATAATAATAACCAAGCAATGAAGAAGTCTAAAAAGAGCATTCGAAAGCTAGTTAATTGTTATTGGAGACAATAAATTAAGATCATGAACTTGACAATCAAGAAATAGATGATTATCTTGATAATCTTGAAAAATCAGATGATGAGGCATGATGAAAGCTATTATTAAAATTAAATATGGTGGAGAGTTGGTTTGTAACTTGAAAAAAATGAATGAAGATCGAAGAATAGCTTTTAATCTGGATTTGATCAGTTAAATTGCATTTCTTTTTTAGATTTTTTAAGTTGTTTTTTTTATTTTTTATTTGGAGCTGCAAAGCAAAAGGATATTTGTCATCTATTTACCTTATTTATGAATCTAAAAGGATGAATAAAACTTAAATCCTGCAAGATAATATCCAGACAAAGTGAAATAATTACATCTAAAGCAACGAAACAAAGCCAATAAAAACAAAAAAACAAAAAATATTTTGATTTGAAAAAATAATAAATAAAGTTAATTCTGGTTTATATCCAATGAGCATCAATAACAGCAACAACAACAACAACAGTAATAACGTGTATTTCGATAGATTCCGTAAGATCAGTGAGAAACTCAGTGCAATTCCACTCACTTAGGAAGGATCTAGAGCGAATAGAATCGATAATTTCCAAGATAATGTCAGCTCTATTGATGAGAAATTCAATAATTCCGTGGAGGAATACAACAAGAAGATTGTTGGTTTGAAAGAAGAAGTCTTTAGACTTTAAAAGCTCGTCGAGGAGAACTCCAATAACTTTGAAGGACTGATTGCAGCTAGACAACGGTAGATTGATAGTTTAGACAATACTATTACTCAGAAACTGGAAAATGAGATTGTCGGAAGAAGAGAATCAGAAGCTAAGCAGCTTAGAGTCCTTGAAGATAAGGTTAACTTCCTCAGAGCTGATATCTCCACTGAGACTAAGATCAGATCTGAGATTCTCAACTCTCTCAATGACACATTATAAACTGACTTGCCTAAGCTTTATGATCTCGTGAAGACAGAGACAGAAGAAAGAGAGACATCCGATGAGATTGCCTTAAAGAAAGCCGCTGATGAGATCAAGAAACTCAAGGATTTCACTCAGTCTCAGAAGAACATCAGAGAAGAAACTGAAACTACAATCTTCGATATGCTCAAGGAACTTGTCAATAGGATCAAAGCGGAAATCGATGAAGAAAGAAAAGACAGGGAACAATCACAAGAGACTCTTGTGACTTTACTTGAAGACGCAGCAAACAAACTCTGTGCAACTGCTGAAGTTTGAGGAAGGAGAGGAAGAAAGGAATCCAATATTGCAGTGCTTCAAAAGAGAAGAAAGCCCAAAAGGAAGGCATGAAAGAGATTATTATGTCTTTTTGTTATATTTTTCTGTTTCATGAATTAAAAATGAACATATTGCATAACTGAAAACACTTTTCAAATTAAAAAAGATCTTCTTCTTCTTAAGATTATTAATTTTTTATTTTATCATTTTTAATCAATTTTTGAGTGATATCTGGTTATCTTTGTTAATCAATCAATAAGTCAACTTTTCAGCCAGCTACTTTTAATAGCTTAATAAGGCTGATTTATTAATGCCAGAGTGATCTAACAAACAAATAATATCTTAAAATGAGTAGATATTTCATTGGTTAGAATGTGTTTGAGCACACCCGAATCATCATTTTTCTGAATTTTTGGAATAATAACTCTTCTTACGTTAACCCAAGTTTATTGCTTCAAAAAATATTTAAAAATAAGTTCTCCCTTGATAATTTCTTATTTGAAAAATACAAAATAAATTGAACTCATTATGATTTTTCTAAAAAGAGAGCTCAATTATTTGCAGAGATTATGACCATTCTTGAGATTTTGACTTCTGTCTTGGGAGTGCTAAATCATCCAGTATTCCGAAGAGAACATTAAAGCTAGTAACCAACAGCAGTCTGGACTTAATTGATTAATTAAAACAAAATCAAGGAAACAAAGAAGTAGCAACTATATATATATAAAGAGTACAGTATTAGATCAAAAGTTTTTATTCATTTTGACTCAGAGCAAAAAAAAAATGGTCAAAGAAATCAACTGCCAGCTAAGAGAACTTGAAAATCTCCTACCATAGCTCAGAATCTGCAAAACTAAAGTTGAAAGATATTATTAATTTGTGGGGTTTCCTTTTTAAAGGATATGTTATAGCATAAGATAGAAACAATAACATCAATGATTGATTTTTAAAAGATTTAGACCAGAATGGATGAAGAAGCTGATTTGCTAGATCAGAATAAGATGCAGAGAGCTAAGACATAACGCAACGCAGAGATTATCTCCAATCAGATAGGTAACATCACTCAAATATTTGGTTAGCAATCTGCAAAATAATAACGAAAGCAAACAAGTCTTCTACTAACACCTCCTCTCCTTTTTCATCTTCTTCTTTTTAAGAAATCTGAGATCGGCTTACTATTTTGTTGGTAAAATTTAACATACTTTTTTCCCTTTAAACAATAGAGTTCTTGCAATATGAACTCCAGAAGTTAGAAGAGTACTCCTAGGTTATCAGTGAGAATTTCACATAACCTAATCTGTCAACTCTTAAAAACTTAAAACAAGACATTCATGGATTGCTGGAAACATTTATTTCGATTTTTATTGGTAAAACTCACTGGAATAATCCCAGTTTTCAAAAGAATGCAAGTCCTTTTGATATAGCCAAATCCCTCCTGAATCAATCACCAAATGGTTCTACTCCTTCATTTAGTTCTATGTTCATTCACAGTCAATTTAGTTTCCTCGATGGCAAGCTCATCGATATTGCTAAGCTAGCAGAGCTTTGGCGAAATAAACAAATGATTATTTAAAGACTAGAATCTGAGAAGCAATTCTAGAGGTATTCAGCTATGTTAAGTAGCACTCTAGAATATTCGGTGAGCGTCTATGAGAGTGTCCTGAAGAAGTAACTCCTTGATGGGTTAGAGAGATAATCAGCAATAATTCAGTAGAGATTGAAGAATTTGCAGATAGGATTTGCATAATATTCCACGAGATATTAGTATTACAAAGAGCTCTATTAATAGTTGTAGAATTACATCAATGCCATAATGTAGCAAGACGATCAAGTGTAGAATAGCTTCTTCGCCATGAGTCTTGTAACAAGAGAAAAGAAAGGGGAGGGAGGGAGTTAGGAGTTTGTTATGAATTTATGGGGGAGGAAAAATTATAAATTATTACCAGTTAAATTTGATTATTATTCTGAAAAAACAATCTTGAAACACAGGCTAAGCTGATTCAAGAGATTTTAAAAAAAGAGGATTAAGGCGAAGAGGATGCAAGAGACACGAATGAGGAGAAGAATAATAACATATTCAAGGAAAAGTAACTCAAAACACAAACTCAAGGAGTAATGTATCCTAGAAGCATATCGATTGAATAAGCTACAATCACTACGAATTGTTCCCTTGAAAGCGATTAGACTACACAATATTAGATTCAAGACAAATCTAAACTCCTTGGGAATAGACCTACAACGCAACCAAGAAGAAAATACATTTTACATAATAATGAGAATAAAAATATTATTAGTAGCAGCAGTCATTTGATTGAAAATTCAAGTGCGTCATGTAAATAAATAAGTAGCAACTCAAAGAGAGATGAATTTAGACGATACACTGAAGAATCTTGGTAGGAGAATTAAAAAACAACATGTTAGATTTAGTAGAAAAGAATATTAGATTGTCTCAAAATGAGTCGGAAATATTAACTAGAAGATAATAAAACTAGAGGAGAAAAAGAATAGAAAGAAGAAGAGAACAATAGCAGGAAAGAAGATATTCATGGAGAGGATAAGAATGACCTTAATTGTAAGGAGGTTAGTATTTCGAGAGATTCAGATGTAATCCTGTCATTATCAGCAGGATTTGAGGAATCCAATCGATCATGCAAAACTGAAACGTATTAGAAGAGAATATCAAGTAAAGAGTTATCTAAGAAGATTTTGAATAATCAATCATTCCAAAGAAGGCGTTCGATATCTCCAGGGTTAGACGTTGGATCATCAAATGCACTGAGTCTCAATACAACTGTTAACTAAGTAGAGGAAGAATAATTAATTCAAACAACGAAAATGATGCCTAGAAAATAAAATATTAAAGATGAGATCTACAAAGACAAATGCAGTGACTAAAGAAGGAATAAAAATTAGCAAGTCGATGAGTGAATGATAGGCTTTGGGGGGAGATTCAAGTCAATAATTAAAGTTAACAGAATTAATAAAAATAAAAAAGGGATTATGTACATATGTGTGTAATATTTGTTTATTGCTTTTATTCTCTTTCTCTTAAATACATCTTAATATGTTGAGATCGTGTGGGTTTTAGATATTTTTGTGTTTAGATCAATTTAGTTAACATGATAACACCTCTACTAGCTAAAAATAAATACAAAGACCATTACAAAATCTATGATTCTTTTTTAAAGGAAATCTCTTTATTCTCTAATGATTTCTAGAGATTACTTGTAGCAGTTATTCCAGTCATATGTCAGGTGATTGGTTTGCCAGTGAGTTTTCGTGAAGTTCTAGAAAATAACTACTCTCCAGTGAGGTAACAATGTAATGTTTGACCCTACTTATCAACCAGCTTGATTTCAAGGTAATGGATTGCCATCAGTGTGTCTCATCAAGCATTTTCTCTATGAATTTGTTAAAACCCTAAATGAATCACAGACTCATATGTCTTCATCTTTCTATTAGCTTTGATATTGCAAATTCCTTTATAATTTCTCACTTCTAACTAAAATAAAAGGATCAAATACAACAATTTTTACAGACAAAGTTTGGTAGACAAAAATCTGCTTTTTTTGATGCTGTTAGAGGTAACAAAAAACATCCTTCAGAATTTTGCCACTTTTCTCAATGGTATTTAAAAGGTAATAGCTAATGAAGTTAGTAGACGGAACTGAAAAAGACACAATTAACTAATGTTGAACTCAGAGACAACAATTTAACAATTTAAAAATAAAAGTACGACTTTTTAGTTAGCAGTTCCTGTTATTCTAACTCAGATCGCTCCTTCATTCTTCAATGAAGGCAAAAATAAACACATGTGGACGGCCAAGACCTTTTCAATCGAAGTCTTGGGATTGGCAATCATAAAAACCTGAACCCTCCCTTTTGAAATAAATAAGATAATATTTAAATAATCTTGCTCTTATTGTTAACATTTTCTTATTTTATTGTCAGAAAGAACTCATTTTTTGAGCCATATTATCATCATTGCTTGAACTGAGAGACATATGTGGTCTCAAGTGAGCCAACTTCATCGAACCAATCACAATAATGCAAAAGAACCCATATTTCTCTCTCTCTCTTTTGAAATCTATGTTTGTTTCTTTTTTATTTTGTTTTGTAACTCCTACTAATTCAAAATGAATGAAGATTTTATGTCTTAGCAATTTGGTGGGAATTATCAATGATGACGTATTAATTAATTCCATTTTAACAAAAACTCAATTATTAAAAAGGGTTTTTTTATTAAATCTATTCTAAGGAAAATCAAAATTGAAAATTCATCAAATAGATCAACTCAAAAATGGAACCAGCTCATGTCAAGGAATAGAAGCAAATATGAACTCTCTTAATCTCTGCTCTGGGCAGTTTATAACTTTGATTACTTCACAGAATCCTCTAATTAATGAAAGGTATGATATTCCCATGTTTGCGCTGCACTGAATTGTTTTAAAATAATAATTAACTGATCATTCGTTCATAGTGGGGAAAGGAAAAGCAAAACAAAAAGAACTAAATTAAATCAGATTGAGGCCTGGGGAGGAAAATAGGCAAACAATTTCAAAGGCAAACACCTTTTCCTTAAACCCCCCGTGTAGAATTTTAGTTTGTTTAATTCTAATTGTCTCAGAGTTTCTAAGAATGACAAGGAAATTTTTGTAATAAGTGAAATAAATACACTGTAGAGAAAAGTGTCTGACTGCAATAAAAAAATAATATTGAATTGAAGAGATTCTAAAGGACAAACCAAGAAAAGATTGGCCATTTAAAGATCATACCACAAAGAGAAAGAGATAATATTTAAAAGAAAGATTCTGCTTTTGTTGGTGTAAATTTGGGAATAAATATGATGCACAAACACACAGATACAAATGACACGTCCTTGATGGAAATCATGAAATCTATCAAGGATGCTTAAACCTAGGGATCACTGAGCAATAACGGGATTATTTTTCATTTACTGGATGTAATCTGTAATGGAAAATACAATATCAGCTAGCGGGATCCAGAAATGATCAAGAAAGCATTGAATATACTCTCAAGATAGGGAACATCAAGATCGAAGAATCCTGGAAAAGAAGACGGTGAAGAAGAGGAAGGAGAAGGATGGGAAGAAGAAGAGAAAGAAAAGGATTCTAAGTAGTCGTCGATGTCTCCATCAGAGAGTGAGATTCTCCTTAAAAAGAGATCCCGCATGTCTCTGGTTCCTCCAGCGCTACTTGAGTTTGAGACAAACAAGTTCGTAAAGCTAGAGGACTCATAAATCAAAACGAAAGTAAGAAATAAAAGAGACAAAGAGTTTATTGAGAATAGAGGGGAGGGGAGGGGGAGTTTTAGTTTTAAAAGTTTCGATATTTCCTCTGTTTTAAATTTGCATTTTTTTCACTCGATACTTCTAATTTCCACTCCTTCCCTCCCCAGAGAGAGAGAGTTTTATTTGTAAAATGTTAATTTGTTTTTTTTATTAGCAGAATCCATAAAAATCAGTTGAGATTTCAAATCAAGATTAATAAACTCTATCTATGCAGCTTCTCAAATTAGCTGCCTAAATGAAAAATCTCAAGAGAGAACAGGAAGAAATAAAATTAAATGTGAACTTTGGTTAAGAAAAAGTAGTTAAAGTTGAAGAAGGACAGGAATAAGAAATAAAATAGGAATAATATTAAAATATAAATTTAGGAATACAAGAGAGACATTTCAAACGAGAAGATTGCAAGCAAGAAAATTTAGATTATTCTGATCAATTCAAAAAAGTGGATTTTAAGGAAAATAAAAATAATCAAATACAATAAAGTATCGAATTATTAAGACAAAACTGCTTAGAACAGTCATAACCAGCAGGGAAACAAATAACTAATATTATTATTCAACAAAGCAATAATAATTTAGAGGATTGCTCAAAGATTAAAATCGAGGAGCCTAGTGAGTCAAATCCAGTTTAAATCTAAGAATCTCAGTAAATTATAGATTCATAGCTTCCAAAAGGGCCCAGCAGTTCTAATAGCAACAGTTATTTGAAACTGATCAATGAAAACAAGGATTTACTTGTAAGTCTAGATAGCTCTACTTTCCAAGGTTAGCAAGAAGAAAAAATGAGGGAATACAAGGAACTTGAAGATAAAAGGTAGATGTTTCCAAATGACAAGAAGGGATTGCAAAAAGAGAGGTAGCATTGGTAGCAAGTGCTTCATTGGTATAAGATATCATTGGAGTCAATTGAAGAGATTCTGTAGATTCTAGGGAAATAATTTCCTAATTAAATAGGATTTGAATAGGTGAATTTCCAAGCTTAAGAGCAGTAGCAGAATCCTGTTGAGATGAATAAAATATGTGATAATGTGAAAATAGAATAAGATTGCATAGAGAAACAACAGCAGCAAGAGAACTCAAGCTAATTAGGTAATTTGCCTTCTAATTAACTCAATAATATGCAAATTTGTGCTCCTTAACGAGTTCTAATTGACTCTCGTTTCTGGCGTTAAACGGAAATCCACTAAGAACAATCAAATTAAAAGTCTATTTCCATCAATAATCCCAAACTTACATTGCCTACCATGCAGATGACTTCTAAAAGCATCTACAACTTCATGATTAAGATCATCGACGATACCATAGTCAAATGGAGAAATAAACTCAAATAATTTATCGAAACGGAACATTTTCAATGGAATGGCATCGATTTAATGTAAATAATCCAACAAGGTATCATAAACAGCCGCATAGACTAAGAATCCACTGATATTTTGACAAGCTAGCAACATGACCATATCTCCAAGGAGCTTAACTACTCAATCCAAAGGGAGTTAATCTTCTCTAGAGCGTATATTCTCACAGAGCAATAATCTGCTGATAATCATCTTTAGGAGCTAATTAGAGTGAATTTCTGGCCTAAAAAATATAAATACACAAGAGAGAAAGGGCCTAAGCATAAACAACAAGAAATCGAAGAAGAAATCGTTTAAAATAAGCTTCTTTAGCATCACAACAAATAACTATTGATGTAGATCACAACGAAGAAATTTCAAACCCTCAAAAGCGACCATCAGTCTAAAAGGGAATACATTAAACTCGAGAATTATCTTATCAAACGACATTAAGATGAAAGAAAGCTCTCCAAGAAATTGCAACTTCATAACTAAATGAAGAACTTCATCATGTACGCGATACGGTACATTGCAGAGAAAGTGTAATACCCTGATCCACATGAAATACAAAGTCACAGGGCGATCTTGAAATCCTTCCATTTGTCGTATAATAAAAGTGATTTGCAAGCGCTAACTACACCATACGAGCCGTACACATTAGAACATATTTAGAAAGTTCTCGCGTTGGCTAGTGTGCCGAAAGAATAATTTAAACACAATAAACATTTTTTGTTCTAAAAGGAAATGATCATGAAATACAATCCAGAGTTGTTCTAAAACAGTATTTCGAATATCAAAATTGAAGCGGAAATCAGAGAGGATGGTAATACACCGGTTGCTTGTTCGAACAATGATCATGAAGATGCAACTAACAATGTTGCTAAGACTGTTAATATTCTAAACAATGGAAATATCGAGAAGGTTTTCGACTTGGAGACTCTCTCTTGGGAGGATCTCTACAATAACCCACAGGTTTTAGAAATATTCAACAAGGAAATTTTACGGATTAAAAAGTTTAATGAGCAAAATCGCATCCTTATGCAAGCTTTTTGCTTGTTCGAATACACGAAGATCATCTTAGCTGGAAAAGGCAATAAGATCGATCATCTCTATGGAAATTAGTTTATCCTCAGTGCCTTGAGGTTTCCAGAGATCATTTAACTTTGAGTGATAATGATTGATTGTTTTTGTGCGTGCTTAATGTGACATTAAGATATTTAAAAAGGATTAATTAATAACTGATTTTTGGCACCAAAAAACTCCCTGCAAATATCACAAAAAATTTATTATTATTATTCGCAAATTCTAAAAATACAATAAATTACACAATTTTGATAATATAATATCCTTCTAAAAGGAAAAGAGACTTCATAAATCTTAAATCTCTAAGACTTTCTCAATTTCTTAGCCATAATTAACTGACACTGCTTCTAAATCTTCACTGCCTCCTTCATATCTCTCTAAATCTAATTCGTCATCTGAATTTTAATTCTAATATCCATTTTACATTCCTTATTCATTCTTATTCTACCTTCCAATCATATCATTTTTTCCTTAATCGCCATCATCTTAATATCTCTCAAGATCAATCGATGATTCCTCCTCATAGGCGTTCCCAATTATCTCTTAATCATTCACACTTTCAATCCCATAAACTCTTTCCAGTGCCTCCTATACCACATCACATTCTCCATAAATCTACATTTTAAATGTCTTCTGCAAAACCTCACGAACATCTTCTTTGTCAATAAGTTTTTTCAAGAAATCAACAATATACTTCAATTCCATATCTCGTTTATTCTCAAAGAATGGAATTATCGGGATACCATTGTCTATTTAAAATCCAAAGGAATACGCTGCGTTGTCAATTAGCACAATGTCCTTTAAATCACGATTTTTTAATATCCTCAAGTCTTTAATGTAAACCTCATCATTTGCCATTTGCACACAATGCTCTCTGCTCAGCACGAAATCCACCGCAGAACGATTTGGATCAAGATATTCAATAACTTTTTCAGCATAGCATTAATGCGAAGCAGTAAATACTATTATCTCAAAGAATTTACTGAGTTCAAAAAGCGTTTCCTTAGCGAAAGGACGAATATTCAAACCAATCTGACAAAAAGAAAGAAATTAAAAATACAATAAGATAATTAGTCTACTAAACTGGAAAATTATCCATATGTACCTCAACGCACTCTCCAGTAGGGAATGTCACAGGTAGAATGATATCAGATGCTACTGTTGGATCCTCATTGCAGTGCACCAACGTCTCATCGAGGTCAAAGATAATTGTCTTCCTTTCTTTTTTAAAACAACAACACAACATAAATCAAAATGAACTTTCCAAAGAGATAAAATAATTCTACTTATGGGATGAAGAGGTAATTCAATGAGTTTTTCTTCTAAAATCAAAGGATCGATTGGCTCTAGACTCTTACAATACTTCAACGCATTGAATGTCTAAATGAAATGCTCCCTGAAGATCATACAGAAATAATCCTAAGGATTATGGTATCGATTATGCATATCCATGCTGGTATTGTAATATCGAAATCCAAGGTTAATAGGTGTTTCTATTCGAGTTTTCCTGAGCACAGTTGTTGTAGATATTACAGGCTATGAGTGCATAACAGTTAATTAAGGCTGTGCATCACACTTTAAGAGCTAATCCATTGTAGATTGCTTGATTTATGTAACATATCTACTGATTCCTTCGTCTGTTTTTGTTGTTGTCGTTGCAGTAGAAGAAGAATTAGATGTTTATATATAATGATCTTTGCTTTTTGTCTCAGCTGCAGGCAGTGAAGTACTAAACTCATTAACCACTGAGTCATGCTATCTCACTAACACGAACTAATCAGGTTGACTCTTTCTCTGATTCGTTGTAGATAACACTGTGAAAACTTATGGGCTATTATTATTAGTTGCTTTCTTGAGAGTTGTTTCAAGTTGCTTTTTGTTCCTTATCTCTTTGCTCACAGTCAAACTACCAGCTGTAGATGAAGGATATTGTAGACTCAACGCAAGACCATTCTTAGCACCTTTTTACTTAACAAAATATGAGATCAATGCTTCAAATATCTATTATCAGTAAATTATCAAAAAATATGTTACTTTCTTAGTTATTCCATTTCGTTTGAGGGGAGAATCAACATATTTTTCAGAAGATTTGGGTTTCAATGTGAAGAATTACTAAGAATTAGATACAGCATTAAGAGCTGATGATTTTTTGATGATTGAACTCTCACGTTTGCTCGCAGAAGAATGAAGGTGGTCTTACGATATCTTAGCAGTTGTAGTTAATGCTGCTGGGGAAGGACTGCTGGAAGACATATTAAAAGGATATTGCTATGATTGCTCAATCGTAGGTTATTATTATTTTGGTTTTTTAAAACTGCTTTTGTGTGTTAGAAAGAATGGCTGCGAGGGTGACTATTGTGACTAACTCTACTTTTACACTACTTACAACCCTTATTATTACTGGTAGTTCTAATATTACTACGATTATTGTTGCTGTTGTAACTGTTGAATCTACTAATGCACTTATGATTAGATTAATTATTATCTTTGTAACCCATTTTGTGATTGATGGAGGATATTTGTGGATTAAGAACAACTCATCTACTGTTATTGCTGTTGTTATTAGATTCCTCCATTAGTTGGAGAAAGAAAGAATTTCATGGATATTTCATCACTCACGTACTTGCTTTTTAGCTAAGTGGTTTCTTCGATCTTTCTTCCAACTTTGAACTGAAGGTATCCTTAATTTATGTTAGCAGCAATGTCAGATAACTCGTTGTTGTAGTTGTTACTGCTATTTCCAAATTACTAAGAACGAACAGTTGCTCTTGTTGGTTCAGTGTTTTCTTCACTGGTTCTTTTATTAAGACTAAGCAATCCTTCAATCGTCTTCTTCTCCATTTTTCTATTAAATGCTCCAAGAATAGCTTACTACTCAGTCTAAATTTAACCGAACTACTTGTATTCAGCTACTTCATGCTTCTGTCTTTGACCTAACTAATAGTTCTCTTATTGATAATACTATTCTAACTATTATTTAGTTTATTGTTATGGAGATGATTTCGTTTGAAGCTGCTACTGCTAGATTCCCTAGTACTTTTGCAATAATTGCTTGGTAGTCTATTACCCTTCTTACTAAGATTGCTGTAATTGTTACGCTTGTGATACCTAAAAAGGCTTAATTTCGTGTGATTACCTCTAACCTTCTTCTCCATCATTTTCTCCTTTTAAGGCATTCTATTGATGGTTATTTGATTTTTATTAAACATAATACTCTTTCCCTGCTTATGAACTCTATTGTTTCTACTAATCTAGCTATTATTTCTTTCCCACTGAAGGTGATGCTTATTATAATCCAATTAAACTTCCAACTGAACTCTACAATGAGTTGCTTTTCTTAATCTAATTATCATTTTTATTTTATTAATTATTGTTTCGTTCACCTCTCTAATCGAAAAGCCTCTTTGTGCTCATGAATTTCACTGATCCTGCATCACCTAACATATTAATGCTGCTGTTAGTATTATGATGATTAACACTGCTGCTCAAATTACTGCTGTGATTCGTTAGAATATTATGATTAGTATTTCCACTTAGAGTCATTGAATGGCCTGATGTATTGAATCCAGCGGAAGATGTGAACATCTGACTCGCGGGGATAGGCTGTGAGTCTAACTCGTAAAATAATCTAAAAAACAAAATACAATTCAAATTTTTGTTATTTTAGCATATTTTCTTAATATTTCAATCAAAAGCTAATATTTTCTTCTTTTTAATTACTGCTGTTATGTCTGCTAATTGGTAGGCTTTTGGAGTTCAAGCCCCTTGAAGCTAGGAATACTCACTTTAGCTCTATTCTAGTCCTTTGAATAAAGCATCGAAAGAATACCTTTAGGCATATGGATCTGACTGCTAGCCTTGCTAGACACAGGCATGCTAGCTGTTGAGGCTGAATTTGGAGGTGCATCGAATGGACCAAAAGATTAAAAATTTGTTTTTAAATGTGATTTCTCTTTCTTGGTCTTTGTACTTCCAATGTCAATATTCCTCTAAGATAAAGACCGTTCGTTGCTGCTAGTCGTGTCAATCTGCTGTTATGCTGTAGCTAACGAGGCATCAAAATTCACCCAATTATTCTTAAGTTATCTCTAATGTTCTTAGTTATTATTTTCTTCTTGTTAGATATTTCCTGCAAAAGCCCTAAATATCCAAAAGTTAAAATCATCCATTCATTATTTCTTTGAAATTGATTTTAAAAATACAAAGAAAAAAATAATCCTTTTTCTAGCATAAAAAAATGTCTTTGTTCTTTAGTTTTCTTGCAATTAACATCATCTTTACATGTTACTCCTTGATGCTTAGTTAATAGGGCTTTACGCAGGTCCTTCTTGAGAACAGCCAGCTTACTGAATCGCAATGTTCTTCTGGGAAAAGTTTGCAGAAAGTTTGAAAGATGAGCTATTTGAAAGACTGTTTGATGGAGTATCGTTCTTCGCCTTGAAGTTTAAAATGAAAAGAAGGCAAAACGAATTCAGAAAGGGAGAGTTTATGGTTGATTTTCAAGTATGTTATGTGATTATTATGGTTATTCATTTGACAATAAACCAGTATTTGTACCTCATTTTGAAGTGCTATTCTCTTTAGGAATGTTGCAATAGTGTCCTTTGAGCCTAAATTCTCCTACCAGTTTTTGAGCTCTGCTAGTTACTTGAGGTCTTTCGATCCAAATTGTTAGTCAAGCAGGCTAGAATTCCCAATGACTTTTTGGTTATTTTTTGTTTTTTGGTTTACTTGGAATCATCTTGTGGAGTTTGTCTATCTACTAGTGCGTCATGATCTCTTCTTTGTTTTTCTTGACTTTCATTTGTGTGATTCTGCTTAATTTACAAATGGTTTTTGTTTCTTCTATTTGTTCTTAATTTTTGATTTAGAAATATTCCTGGGAAAAAAAACAAAGCGAATTAATAATTGTACTCCCACAAAGTAATCATCCCAAGCCATTAAGATCAAAACAAAAGAATCCTTTGAGAGTAGAAGTGACACTATCATATCACACTATCACCACACAAATTATCTCCCTTTTTGTCTCTGTAACACACTAATTATTTGAATTAATGAAAGATTTTAAAATCCACAAAATCAGAATTAGTACAAAAATATTCAGCAGCAACATCTAACTCACACACAAACACGTATTTCACAAGATATTTGAAAATACATAAATCATTTTTATCTCAACTCCTCCACCTTTTCCCTCTCTTTCAATCATGTTTCATCACATTTTCATCTGAATCATCATAAATGTTTCTTGCCTTTTTTTCCCCAAAAATTGCATTAAAAATCAAATAAATAACAGCTCAACTTCATATATATATAATTCTTACCATCTGCCAGACTTGCAGCACATTGTCTTCTTCCACTGAGGCAATCACAAGATTTTCCTTTTAGTTCCATGACAAATCTGTAACTTTCGCTCTATGCCCTCCATGCATGAATAACAATTCAGGTTCTCCATCTTGAAGATCTTCATGTTTCAATTCCTATCCACATTTACTAATATCCCAGACGATGACTCTTCTATCTGCGGAACAACTAGAGAACACACCAACGTTAAATGGAGACCATTCACAGCGCAGAACCTATTTTAACAAAAATCAAACAAAAGATTTTAACCCAAATATTTGTCATTTTAAAGTATTTAATATCTCTAACCTAATCTGTGTGCCCTTGGAAAGTATGTAATCTTTTGGAAGTATTTCTGAGATCCCAGAAAGCAACAGTTTTATCTTCTGAACCAGTCAGGAATAGGTATTCATTGAAAGGGTTGAAATCTAAGCAGTAAATGTCTCCTGTGTGCGCTTATGTGCAGTGTGTTGGACTGATGTTTTGACTGTTTGTCTTAGAACGCAAATCCCAACTTCAAGAAGAAGCAAAAACAAATAAAAAAAACCAATTTAATAATAATATTATCTTAAAAATATCTTTAATCATAGTACATAGCAACAGTGCGATCATCACTAACAGATCCAAATATCTCTGGATTAATTTAATGCCATGCAACATCTTCAACACAGGCTTTGTGGAATTCTATTTCATGCAATGGACTGATCTGAGAGTTCAGCTATGAAGCAGCTTCAATGTTCCAAATGCAAATCTTCTTGTCATATCCACCAGAGACTACATATCCCTTTTCAAAGAAAATTACCATTATTCTTGCCAGAAATTATAATTTCAAAATCAATATATTCTACTTATTTCTTAGGATTCCATGATAAACCATATCCTTCAGCTGTATGTCCAACTAGTTTAAGCTAAGGTGACACAATATCCTTCTAGGGTGTCCTGGGATGCTATGTGTAATCGAAAATATGCACTTCTCCTGAAGACACCTTAGTGGCGATGACATTGTATTTCTATGGCATGTATCGAGCTCGATTGACTTCTCCTTCATGGAGGATTTTAGTTTCAATTTCAATTCTGCTTTCACCAGCTTAGAGTCCATTCCCGTCTTTGTTTGCGTTGTCTCCTGATTCAGCACCTGCTTCTTCAAGAGGAAGTCTCACCTGAGTTAAAAAATGAGTTAAAAATGATTTGATTTTTTATCAGAATCATCCTAAAATATACCTTTGCAATGAGAAGATAGTCTTTATCTTATCCTGAAGTGTGTGTGCCTAAGACAAGCTTATGAATGGCATAATCGCTTTCCTAAGGGCTAGATAAGGGAAAGAAAAGAAACAAGAAAAGTTAAATCTTGTTATTTTCAATTTTTAAGAATTTTAGTACATATCTTTGGTCGGCAGCCATTGCACAGTGAGTGAAGGCCAATCTAGTTCATGTGTGATTGCAATATCATAAAGGAAAGGTGCATTCTTCTTCCATATTTTGTATTCTTCGTTGATTGTTTAGTTTTCAAAACCATCGTTGAACTCTGCAAGAAACAAAAACAAATCAGGTTTTGAAATCAGCTGTTAAGTCCCTCAAGAAGGAGCAACTACTACTAACACACACACCATAACCTTCCCATATTGAATTCTACCTTCTGCCATTTACTAAGCCATCTTAAGTCTTATTTAGATATGTCTCTGTCTGTTTAATAGGTTGATAATATTATTCCTAACCTTTGTTCGCTAATGCTTATTCCTAATATCTTAAAATTTTGCAATTTTTTCTCGCTTTTATCAAAGAAATGCCTACTTTTCTCTGATCTCTTCAATAGTTTCTGCCTGCCGCCAAATTTAAGCGGGTTTCTTGGAAGGCAGAACAGTTGAAAAAAGAAATCCAAAATTTAATCTTTTTTTACACAATCCAAAAGTGAAGTTGTAAAAAAAACTGGAAATTTCCATAAATTCAACCAAAAAAATTAAAAGATTCAACAGAACATTAAGAATAACCATGAATGTGTGTGTAATCCACAATCAAATTCAAAAACTATCAACACCGGTGAGATCATCATCAACTGTGAGATTAGCTATGGAAACTGTGATATCATCCCTTGGGGTGTGAAAAGTAACTCCAATTCTAAAAGACGTTGTTTTATCAACACTTTGAAATGGTCCTTTGACAATATTTTCATGCTTGCTGTCAGATATCATGAATATTTCAGCGTCTATGCAGATCTTGAAATGAAACTCAGTTAAAATATTATTCAGTTCTTCACAGTTGATTCGCTATCCTGTGACAACTTCTACTGCTCCATTGTAAGGAACAGAATGATAAAAGTTATCCCAAGCATTAGCTCCAGTAGGATGTGAGTCCGTAAAGGCCTAGTCGATTCACCCAACGATAACGTTATCACACCCCTCCAAAGGTTTGTTAAAGGTACAGGTGAACTCATAAACGGAATCTGCCTTCAATACAAAATCCGTCACTACTGTACCATTTGTCTTAGTAGCTTAGATCACCTTAGCCCCCTCAGGAGTACTTTCAATTTCCAGTAAATTGCTATCAAGGTAATTCGTTTTCTAGAATTACCATTTTACCTGTTTCTTTTGGTTTTTGAAGGATTCTAAATAAGGAATGAGTGCTTTCTAGCAAGATTCTTCCTCGCCAAGAAGTCTTTTAAGCTCCTAACCGAGCTCACTGCTTTTCTTCACTTGAACATCTGACAATGTTCCAAATGACTCTGGGTCTAGCTCTTTTTTGGTGATACTTTTCACTTGGAAAGTGTTGACATATCTGGATATTTTGGTGAACATCTCCTCAGTTTGTTTGATCATTTCGGGTGTCGTATGGTTGGCTTTGTTTTTAATTAGTTTCATCACATCTTCTACGTTGATACTTGTTTTTTCTTAAGGTTCTTCTTTAGGCTATCTGCTAACAATAAGTGTCTCAATAAACGAACTGATCTCAAAGAAATCGTCTTATTACAAATACCTAAGCTCCTTGCCTCTTCTGCTCTATTATGCAAGATCTTTCAATCCTATCTTATTGAAGACCTGCTTGAAGTTTGAGACTTAGCACAAAAAGTCCTCTTCAGCTTTTTCAGCGTTATTTTCTTCTTCAGATTTAAAAAAAGACACCTCCGAAATCTTAGCCAGGATTTCATCTTTGATCTTTTGTGGTTTCTCAAAATCCATTAGGCCTTCTTGTGTTTGCTGTTTATCGTAATTCTCTTGTAATTCACTTAGAACTGATTCGTCTTGAGATGAAAGGGATTTATTCAATATCTCTCGGATTTTTTCGGAGATTTCGTTTTGTTCATAGTATTTGTTTTCAATAGCATTTTTGAGATCTTCCTTTCCTGTGATTTGATTGTACAAATCGAGATTCCGACTGGTATTCTGAGATTAAGTCTTCAATTTTTCTTCAGCTTCATCGACTGCAGACAAGACATCACTTCTGAGTGCTTTGAAATAACTTTCCATTTTAACTTTGTTCTCATTTGCATTCCGTAACTACACGCTAACTTTATCGAGTAATTCTTGATTTTCTGAAGCAGGCCAGTGCCAGAAGAATGCAGCATTTGTATCCAGAATCTGGGAAATTTGGATGAGATACTATCCTTCAATCTTCTATTCAACGATGCATAAATCACATTTGAATACAGAGTCAGTGTAGCCAGGATCAGCACAAATGTAAATGCACTGTTTTTTGTGATGTTTAGAACAGAGTAGAGAGTCAGAGAGACCTTCCATAGCTATGAGGAGATGAAAACGAGTTGATTGGTTGTATTTAGTGTGTTTTCTATATTTTTATCAAAAGTTTTGTAATTTAATTTTTTTATAAAAATCGAAATAGCTAAGGATTTTAAACTGAAAACTTCTAGTAACCTAAACTAACTAATGCATGTCATCAGATATCTTATCTCCTTTCCTTTATTATTCTTATTCATAGTAGAGATTTATTTCCTATACCTGAGATGCATACTAAAATATGATTTTAGTGGATGTTTTCACCCTTAACTTTCCACATATTTCCTGAACTTTCAAATAAAGACACAGTGTCAAATTGCAACACATGCTCAAGATAAAATGAACAGAGCTGAAATCATTGAAATCTTTAATAATTGTGCAAAAATTATTTTTTCTAAAAAAACAAAAAAATGGTTTTTTCTAAAAGAAAGATCCAATTATTTAATCAATTCTGATGTAGAGTTATCTAAGGATTCTTCCACTACCCCACTTTAATTCAATTAATCATCCGCTAGTCTGATGAATCGTCATCAAAATAACTCTAAATCCAAAAATAACGAGGAAAATATTGAGTTTATGTCTCGTAGTTCTGTTGCAACATTAGAACAAACCATTATTGAAAGAACAGTCTATGTTTTTCAAACGATAAGAACTAATTAACCTTTTACTTTAAGAAAAATCAATATTTCTTTGAATAAACATACATTAATAATTTTAACCCTATGAAACCTTTCAAAGTTGACAATCATATTGAGAAATAACCTGCTAAAGTTAGTTGAGAAAAGAATATTATCTTGTATCCGAAAAAAGAAACATTAAGAGAATACTGCATTATTTCAAAATGAAGTATAAACCTCAAAAAGAAAAAGAATGCAAGACAAAATTTATTACACAATTTCCTCAGAAATCAATAATGTCCCCTTAAATCAGGTCCAATCAAATTCAAAGCAAGAAAGCTAGATGTTTTTTTTTACGACAAATTATTATTCAAAATTCAACACAAAAAACAAAAATACCTTTTAACTTCCTTTCATTTCCCTGTTTTTTTCTTCTTTTTTAAAATATCAATTCTAAAGTTTTTTGTGGGTTTTCCAACTTCATTGATATGCAGATTATCTTCATCCTCATAATTACCTTAATCAATAATAAAAATAATGGTAAGCTCATAACAGTAAATTATTAATATTCTCTCTAGTTCCTTCTTTTTCTTGATCAAATTCAAGTCACAAGTTGACAAATCAAATATTCTTCATAATCTTCGCATACTTTTTCATCTCTTATTAAATAAAATTTTTATTCTGTTGTATGTATCCTTTATGGCTTCTTAATATTTCACAAATATCTATTTAGATCTATATATGCTTTAAGCATAATAAAGTACAATATCTCAGCAAGGTTTAAGAGAAGTGTTATAGTGAAGAAACTAATAATAAACATTATGTGGATAGGCAATAAAAGTAACATGGGGATGCATATTTTTTCATCAAAATAAGTTATATTTTGAGCGGATAAAATCCAAAAATAATAATTATTCCAAGACAGCAGCACAAAAACACAACATTCTCATAAACCAGAGAATGAGCAACGGCTATCCTGGCTAAGACGCAGATATGTATCAGGTTAGTTAAATAAACATTCTAAAGACAATGCAATTATCCCTCGAATTTATCATTTTTCTTCCTTACATTTTTGCTAATTGTTTTCACTTATTTTTACAACCTTTTTCAAGCCTTAAAATCTCGATGATAACAATCTCTACCAACAGCAATAACCTTCCTATCCGCAGTACCCTTAGCAGCAGCGCACACCTTCTAGCTATGATCCCTTAGGTCTTGAGCCAAAAATACAATCCGGGCGTGAAAAATCCATGTATCAAATCGAATACTAGCCAAGAACTGCAGATATTCTCTAATCCATCAAAGCTAAGCCCTAAGATAGCATGTAATACATCATGCGCAATCCAATGTCATATCTCCCTGGAGAAGACAAATCCAACAGAAACAGCCATGTTGGGTCTAAAATGCAAAGCGAAAAGCAATACTAAGAACAGCTCGTCATGCAAGAAGCTAAGAAATTCAAAGAACAACAAGTCCTCATAGATTAAGAGAAGCGAAGAAGAGAACTTGAATTCAGAGAAATCGACTTACAACGAAGATAAGCTGAAACTGAGAAACAACTCGAAGCATAACATCAGCAAGAAGAACGAGAACGATAACAACGCGAAGCAGATCAAAGCAGAATCAATCAAGAAAGGGAGAGACAGCGGAGATTAGAAGATGAAGCTAAACAACGAGAGTTAGCTCTATAACGAAAAGAAAGGGAACTTTAAGAAAAAGAATAATAAATTATCAATGCGTAGACACCTCTTAAATCAAGGGCATCTAAGGCTCCATAGCAAATACAATCATAATTCCAATAACCAAAATAGCCTTAGTTATCGTAATAGAACTCCGAATCTGACATTCTCTAACAATTACAAGAACAATAGTTTGCTCCTAAATCGAAATTACCTACGGAATTCAGCAGAATCCCATAAGATAGGTCTCTGCTAATTCCTCCATAAAACATCCCAGGAGGCAATCTAGAAGGTGCATAATTATCATAATCACACGCTTTAAACGGTAGGTACTATTAAACACCTTTGGTTGCATTGAGAGAATAGAAACAGCTTTAAACTTAACCTTTAGAACAACCTCTTTAGCAAAGCCGATCTAATTCTAATAGTCGTAGCTTGTTGGTTGCTAAATCTGTTTTGAGTCCGATGACAGCTATTCTACAACAGCAATAAGGAGGGTCTTCATTGTTTCAACAGCAATAAGATAGGCAATAGTTTACATTACCAAAATAAGTTAGTGTCTTAGCTGTAGTTGACTCCGACAGTCGATCTAGAGAAGATGTAACGAGATTCTTTTAAGTCCGTGGAATAGCAGAATTCTAAGTATTCAGTGTTCCTGGTGGTCCAGCTGGGTTAGTTAATGATAAAGGATGGCTTGATACGTTTTTTAGTGTGTTCAGTTTCATGAGACAAGCTTATGATTTCTCGGATATTTTCATATTCAGTTCAACATCGAGTTTGATGACGCCACTTTGGAGTCGGTAGAAAGGTGGTACAGAAACAAAATAAAATATTAAATTGTATCACATTGCTATGGTGAAATAAGCAGCTGAAGCGATTAAATTAAGAGTCAATTAGCTTACGAGAATATCAGGATTTCTGCTAGAGCAAAGAGGAATATCAGAGAAAGTTATATGAACAAAAAAATAAAAAGAAGAAGAAAAAGGTTTTAGTCATCTTTAGAATTTAAAAAGTATGTTATGTTTTACTTTAGTTTGCTGATATGAATTATTTCAAGTCGTTTTGAAATGGTTTTTAAGGGGAAGGGGGAGGTAACCAAGTAAATAAAAGATAATCAAATGTTTTTTACGAGTGCAACTGGAAAAACAGGGAAAAATAATACAACTCATCAGAAAATATCTAATTTAAAAGAAAACAGGATATGGTTTTATTACTAATCCCTCCCTTTCATAGTCGTCTATTGGTGATAATATTGGGGAATTGGGGTTGGGGTTGGGGTTGGGGTTGGGGTTGGGGTTGGGGGTGGGGTTGGGGTTGGGGTTGGGTGTTGGGTAGTGGGTGG
>Ga0302271_10000159_pt1 | contig 60702 bp, 24 predicted proteins | sample III_Bog_N1_1_FD_198767 | JGI IMG/M metagenome (GOLD analysis project Ga0302271, IMG submission 198767) | Peat permafrost microbial communities from Stordalen Mire near Abisko, Sweden - III_Bog_N1_1 | ecosystem: Environmental > Terrestrial > Soil > Wetlands > Peat | place: Sweden: Abisko...
ACCCCAACCCCAACCCCAACCCCAACCCCAACCCCAACCCCAACCCCAACCCCAACCCCAACCCCAACCCCATATTCTTATTTTTTGCATAATAACTTTTAATAAAAAATCATAAACATAATAAAAAAAAAGACTAATTATATTTTAATAAAATTGTATTAATCATATATAGTTTTGTTTATCTTTCTAGCAATATGATTCAAGTAAAATAACCAAAGTGTATCAATGGCAAGAATAAATTTAGAAAAGAATTTAACCACTATAATAAAAATAATATAATTTACGCATATCCATTTTTTTTCATCTAAATAATAAATGTCTTTTTGAGTTATTCTAAGGGAATTCACCATATTAACATATCAAGCCAAGGAAAACTATTAAATGAAAAGAAAATGTATGAAAAGATTCCTTACTCAAACTCCAAAATAATTACAGTTTTAATGAAACCAAGGAAAATGACGCCATAAAGGAAAATCTAAATAGAGTGAAGAAATTTTTGAATCTGTCTGTATGTGGGTTAATAAAAACCAGATTTCTTAATCACTCTCAGGAATAACCAAATCAAGAGGTTAATAATCAAATTACAGGGTTAATTACAAGCCCAAACGGAATTTATAAGGACTATTTTGTATTCAAACCAAACGATGATTGAAATCATAAAAAATGTCATAACAGACATAATAAAATATAAAAATAAGCAATAAAACGAGGAACAGCATGAAGAATAATTGAGCTAAAGAGCTAAAACTCATTCATTTTTATTAACTTGGTTTAGTAAGCTCCCGACCAATGAGCCATCTTCTGATTTCATTAGTTCCAGCACCAATCTCGTAGAGTTTAGCATCTCTCATAATTCTGTTCACAGGATAATCATTAGTGTATCCATTGCCACCCAAAGCTTGGATTGCTTCTAATCCTACTTAAGTTGCACGTGTACTTGTGTATAAAATCACAGCAGCGCAGTCCTTTAGTTAATTAAAGAGAAAGACAACAAAAATGACTTCAGAATTCAATATGATTTTTTTAAAATAATAATAAACTCTTTCTTACAGTATTAGAATAATGTCCTCTATCGCAAGCAGCAGCGCAAGCATAAACCATAGCTCTCGATGACTAGAGACTAACGTACATATCAGCGAGTTTTCCTTACATAAGTTAGAAACTTCCAATTGGCTAACCAAATTGTTTTCTTTCTTGCATGTAGGGGATGACGTAGTCTACAGCAGCTTACATTAATCTATTAAAAAAGATTAATTAAATTTGACACATAATTTGGTTATTTCGTAAGATCATAACACTTACCCAACAGGGCCTGCAGCGAGAACTAGCCTTTCAAAGTCAAGACCGTCCATCAGTACGTAGACACCTTTGTTGTACCCTCCTAGAATATTCTCCTCTGGGACTTCCACATTGTCGAAAATCAACTCACAAGTGTTGCTTCCACGCATGCCCAGTTTGTCGAGTTTCTTGTTTTGGGCGAAAAGGATAAATCCATTGTATTTTGTGTTTCCAGAAAAATTTAAGTTAATTTTACTTGAGCAGTGGAGAATCCCTTCATTCCCTTTTCAACAATAAACGCTGTGATACCCTTTTACTTCAGTTCAGGTTCAGTCTTAGCATAGACTACTAAAACATCAGCATCAGGTCCGTTTGTAATCCACATCTTTGAAAGAATCATTCAAATCGTGTTATGGTTTGTTGAGTATAACTCAAATGTAATTCTACCTTGTTTCCATTGAGAACATATTTGTTGCCTTTCTTTTCGGCTCTGAGTTTCATCGAAACAACATCAGAACCACTGCCAGGCTCACTCATAGCCAATGCACCAATATGCTCACCACTGCATAGCTTGAAAAGCAAAATATTCCTTGTCAAACGATTCAACTTCTCAAATGAAAAAAAGCTTAGCTACTTTGGGAAGATATTTGAGTTTCTATTCTTCAGTAGCATTACGAGTAAGTTAACCAACACAAAGTGCAGTATGAGCACTGTAGCTCAATCCGATAGAGCCACTAGCTCTTGAGATTTCCTCCATAACCATGCAATGAGCTGAATAACTGAGTCCACTTCCTCCATATTTTGCTAATACCCGAAAATGAAACCAGTTAAAGCAATGAATTCAACAAGAATATCATCAATCTTCTAGCTTAAAAGAAACATAAATGTTTTATGGTAAATACTTGGAACAGTGATGCCGAGGAGACCCATATTGCCAAACTCTCTCCAAAGTTAATTAGGGAAGGCATTGTTTTTGTCAGTGGATTCTGCAAGAGGAGCAACAGTCTCATCAGCGAACTTTTTAACACTTTCTCTGAGCTGATAGGGGATATTTCAAACATCATTTTACAATTGTTCAACAGTTTAAGTTATTAAAACAAAGTCAACTTACAGATTCAGTGTCTTCAGAAAGGTTTGAGATGATATTATAGTTAAGGACTCCAAATGGTTTTGCGGAGGAGAGTTGGAGAGCTCTGGTGAGTCTAGATGCAATTTTTCCAATCATTTAAACGGAATTGAATGTCAAAACTAACTTTTTTGAGAAAAATGAACTTATTTGGAATTGTTTTAGGTTTTGGAATTTTATGAAGAAATTAGGTAATTCGGAGACCATTTAATACGTAATTTTTACCTAGTTGCACTGCTAATCTTACATTATTCTTCTCCCAGTGCTGATACTTTCTGAAACAGATAAATAATAAATCACTTTTATTCACCTTTATCCACCTCCCATCCTCATAAAGCTCCTAAGCATTCTCCCCACCTTTAGATATCACTGATTTTACTAGTAGAATACAAAACATACATCAAAGTTTTTAGATTAGGTCCCCAAATGCGACTTTCACTTCCTTTCAGTTTTATAAATCTAATATCTCAAATAGAAAATGGCGTTCATAAATCATTGTTAAGTATTTGGATGTGAGTATTCATCCTTATTTGTTTTCTTTCAAGACAAAATATCCATTAATTTATTAACTGTATGAGAGTATTGCATTTTGGAAATGGAATACAAATTGCAATATTACTTTTTGAAAAATTGAAAGAATTCTGGGAATGAGAGGTGAAGAATAATTGAGTCAAAACAACAAAAAATAGAAGAAATTATTGCAATTTAAGAATCTAGATTTGAATGGAACTAATCATTATTCATTTTAATTATTGAGTGCTTGCAGATTCATAAATTCACATCTTTCTTGAGATAAAAATGAAGATTGCAAAATGGATAATGAATGAAAAAATAGTGATTCTATTTATTCCTCTTCAATATTTGTTCAATTTTTCTACATGCTTTATCAATAAATATTTACAAGTTTTCTTCTACAATCTGCTCTTTAGTTTGCTTCATATTTTCTTGAGTGAATTAGGGGAAAGAGATAAACGAGAATTAATAAAATATTATGACGACATCGACGACGATAATGATGTTGATGCTTATTTAGAGTCTAAAGAAGATAATGGTGAGGCGTAACTGGGAAATAATAATGGTTTAAGATCTTTAATCGATATTTTATGAGTTTCTTTGTTTGCTGACTATTTCTTCCTTCTTGGTGTCTTTGTAGGCATTTTCAGATATTAAAATTCTTCTAATATCATTTTTTCTGTTATTTTTTCCCATTCATGTTACTCATGAGACTAGCATTACTCTTTGATTTTCTGATTCTTCGTCTAGTTTTATGTTTTAATATAATAGTAATTGCTCATATCATTGTCAACAAATCCAGGCTCAAAAGAGCTTAAGTTAGGGAGTTCTCTCAAATTATTAGAAGTAGTAGCAGTACGATTCTCTTTACAATTCTTTAAATAAATTAACTTTTCGTTGGACTTTTCTGGTAAGTGATGTATTATTTCTGAGAGTTATTTCTTTTCCAAGGGATATTTTAGATTATCAGCAATATTAGAACGTCTAAAAGTTCTTGGTTGTTCAAAAATGAATGGATTGTGATGTTTATTTTCAAAAGATTGCTAGGATTCTTCTTTTTCTTCTTCTTCTTTTCGTAGTATTTTTTCAGCACTTTCCCTTGAAATAATACTATATCTATTATGAAGTTTAACCTAACTTTATTATGGCTAAAACTATATTAAAGGCTATTATTACTGCTATTACTTAAGTTACCATCTTGTTCTTTCTATTGAGCCTACCATTTTCAATAAATTCTTCTGTTACTACTCTTCTTCATTCTATAAATCATCGAAACAAATCCTATTGCTTCTTGCTGAGAGTGATCCAGGATATCTTTACGATGAAGATCGAGAAGGAATGCATATTGGAGGTAGACATAGAGACAACGAATCATCTTACATCTTCGATATCTATTATGATCTTCTTCTCCTTTAATCGCTCATCATATTAATATTCTTCATTCTATTTGAATCTAAACTCTGAGCAGAATCGAGTTCTCGTTTTCCTTCAGCTTATGTTGTGTTCAAATCTCCAAAGATTGCATGCAGCTAAGATCCCTGAAGACTATGCTAATGAGCAGGAGAACGCTGCAATTATCGCTTTTTCCAAGATAATTATTTTTCACTTAAAATGTTTTCATCCAAAGGTAATAGAATGTTTGTATTTTGGATTTTCTCAGCTTCCTTTCCATTTGTTTCCTCTTTTCCATCATCTTTACTGTTATGTACATCCCTCGATCTAATAGTCTTATTATTGCTCTTAGAAAGCTACTCGCTTTGATTTTCTTCCTATTCCTTTCTTTAATCTTCTCTCTTTTTCAGCAAAGAAGTCGATTTCTTCAAGCGAACTACTTCTTTTTAAACTTTTGCTAGCTATCTCTCTAATTTTTGTACAACCTCCTCCTTTTTCGTAATATTCACTTTTAAAAACTGTTCTGGATCATTCGCTGATGTTAAATCGCTATTTTTTATTGTAACTCTATCAAGAATCGCCTTATCGAGTTTGGAAATATCACTCTGACATGTGAATAAGTATTCAGTTTCATTCTCAGATTCAACTATTGCTTCGAGTCGCAGCTTTGAAGGACTTCTGTTTGCTGCATTTTCAAGTTCTTTAGATTTAGTTGGAGATTTCAATGCTTCTTATTTGAATAAACCACCTGAAGAATCACTACAATTTTGAGCCATTTCTTTTGTCTTCGAGCATCAAAAAAAGTAAGTGTTGTGGTTTGAAAGATTTAATATTGTTTTTGTTTATTATTCTTTGCTGTTATTATTAAAAAATATTTGAGTGATAATTTTGAGCTATTTGGAGAGTATTTGGTAAATAAAGTAATATATACCCAGTGGTGTTAGTTTGCTCAACAAATCAGTGAGCTTTAAGAATGTTTAGTTGTTTTTCTTTGCATCAAAAAGGGTTTATTAACAAAAATATTATTAATCTAAAATATTGTCTTTTTGTTAAACAACCTTCTAAAAAACCTCCTTCTGTATCACAAAAGAACCAACTAAAATTAATAATTATTTTGAAAAATATCTGGATATCGTTCTCTTTACTAAGGACATTTTAAAAGAATTTAGTAATAATTTTAGAAAATCGATTAAATCAATTATAAAACCTAAAATTAGTTTGTAAACATGCACTAAATTACTTCTTTTGCTTTTTTTTTGATTGATTCTCAAGTGAAATCAATTGAAAACTAAGCAGCAAGTTATATCTACAAATCAGCCAGTAGAACAATTAGATACCAAAACAACGAATTGTTCCTCTTGAATTATTTAATTTGATAATCTAGAGAGAGAAATTCTCATAATTTCGTTCAGCTCGATCTAACAAAGAAATCATTATTCTTCTTTTGTCAATAGAGGTCACAAAAGCGCATCCCTTCTTATTCCATATGAAAGCACAACAAATCGAAAAGCCTGTTGTCTAATGTGTATTTTCAGTTCTAAATTCTTTAAAGCCTTCTAGGAAAATGTCCCTTGAGAATAAGCCAGTAGTACATGCGTTAAACAAGAACTAACATGCTATCCTAAGCCCATTCGAAAACGATAAACAAATAGAGGATCCTGGAAGTCGAGAAGGTTCCTCCGAAGGAATGCGCTCAGAATTAGAAGCACGCTTTACAGACGAATCTAGAATAACAAAAGAAAGTTTTATTAAGGGCAAGTTAACTCCAATTGAGATTATTCCAAGATATCTAATGCATAGTTTGAATGAATAAGGACAGTAGATGTCGCAGTATTAGCAGCAATAATAATCTATTTCCCCCTCTAAAGAAGGAACATTTTATACCTTGGTAAAAGCAAAGAAGTCCGAAATAGATGAAGGACTTATAAAAGGTGCTAGAAAGAACTCTTAAGTCATTTTAGAAGCTGTTTACGCTAGCAATTAAGCAGAAAACAAACATATCTAAATCAAAAGAAACAATGCTAATACTGGTGATAATTATCGCAATAGGAATCAGTCTCTACCAGAGATTTCAGCTCCAAATCGTAATCTTAATGCTAAGTCTAAACCTTTAAATTTATTCTAGAATCAACTTATTCAACAGAAAGTAGCTCCTTTAGCTTTAGAATCCAAGTTTAGTGAGTATAAAACCAATAATACTAAGATGTTTCCTACCGATCCACTCAACTCTCGTGACAAAGATGAAGACGACGATGAATATGAGTATCCAAAAGAAAAAAATATCACCCAATCCTAAAGTATCTCAGCGCAGATCTACGATACTTCGAACAATCCAAAACTTGTATCTTAACTTCAATCAGAATCACCATAGTAGATCAACTCTTCCAATGGTGGTGCTGTCCCTTTAAATAAGCCTGAAGGGTATGGTATTCATCTTACCCACAAGCGAAAGGTATTAGGTTAGCGCCATCCCTTTTAGCTCAAGAAAGTATCCGTATAGACATCAAGCACCTGCAATCTACTTGAAACAGTCGTGCAGCAATAAATGACATTGAATTATCTGCAAAAATAATCCAAAACATCAAATATTTTAAGAATATTCGATGAAAGTTCAATGCTAGAAGATACATCTGCTTCAACTAACTACTCAGGCGGAGTTAATGACAAGAAATGCAGTCCGTTAACGAAGTTATTAAGTCCAGTTAGCAAACTCAATAGTCCGATAGGGTATTATCTTTCTTAGTCTTCAAAGAAAATTGATACAGATGCTTGTAAAAACAGTGGAATTTTGAATTGTAAATCATTCAGTTCGACAAGAAATTTTGACTTTAAACCACTACAAGAAGATCTTGCTAAACGAAGGGTTAAAAATTACTTTTTAGGTGATACCAATGCTACTAAAGAAGCTGTTTAAATGCACTGTAATGGAACAAGCTATAATGCGAATAATAGTAGAGTTTAGGGTAAATTGAGAACGCTGAAGGATATATTTTGCACGAGATCTCTTAAGGCTCTTGAAATCACTAAGGAATCAATTATGGGAAATGACAGCAAGAGAGCTAGTGTTAATGCTAGAGGTTTAGCTGCTCTTCCTCAAGAAATATTCAATAATACTAATTTAGGTAGATTTGATGGTTATTCAATAGGAAAAGTAGAGCAACGAGATGGTTTAGAATCTATGAATGCATTGACAAAGGAATAACAATAGCAGTAAAGAAATTGTTTCAAATGTTCGAAATACGGAGAAGATTTCTTTAAATGAATGTCAAAATGGAGATTAATGAATTTATTAACAAAAGAGGGAGAGAGAGAAATAGAGCATATTACAAATAAAGTCATCTTATGAATATGATTTACAATTCTTAGCTGCTCTTTCTTACTTTCTCACTCATCAAATACATATGATTCATGTATTTATTCATGTAAAGTTAAGATTCTTTAGAAGGATTTTATTTGTTCATTTTCAAATGAATCTGGCACAACACTGTATTTTCTATGAAAAACAGAATAGTTAACAAACAATTTCTCAAGTTCACAAGATAATTACAGGATGCATATCGATCTGCACAATAGCATTAACGAAATATTAAGAATGTAAGTCGTGTTTTTAATTTGATAGTTCTAGAGAAAGCAAGAATCTTATTGTAAGGATCTATCACAATAGTCTGGAATACACTTAATTTACTACTATTACCCTCTCCCCTCCTTAGCCACTCCTAAAATTAATATAAAATTTACCTTTTACACACCTTCTCTAGATTTTGGTGAAACATAAAGTACTTTTGTTGTTGTTGTCTCAGACAATGTCTGGTTAGGAATGGATGGGTACTTCTACCCAAACCAATGACTCCAGCATTGATTACTACGATTCCCTTGAGAGCTACTTCAACAGAGGGTGCTATATCCAGCAAGATTCGATATTGGATGATTTTTACAGTGACGATAAATCAGAACGATATGCATCCATGATGTATCTGCATAATTACATGCGTAGAGAATAGGAAAATGCAAATAGCAGCAATCCTAGCAAAGCATCAACGTTTAGTTTCAGCTAATTAGAGAAACATTCAGACGCGCTAAGCTAATTGCAGAAAAGGAAGCAGTCCAGCATAGGGTAGATGTATCTGTAGCAGTTAGAGAAGCAGAAACAATTAAAAACAAATATCATGAAGAAAGTTGAAGCAAAATTAAGTGGAATCGCTTCCAGTAGTGAAAGTCTAAGTGCCTAAAAAGAAAAGACATAAACTGGTAACTTTTGTGATCTCGATCGATTGAGCTAGACTGGATTAAGCCCTGGAAAGGTATCTAGCAAATCACAAATGGCAGGGAATTCGTCAACGCAATTGTAGTAGTAATAATAGTAACCCTCCCGTAATGGTTCATCTTCGTTCTTGAGAAGGAAAGAAACCCAATTATTCGAGCCAATGGTGAGCCAAGAGCAGCTTCAATAATAGTATTTCTACGCTTAACGACCTTCTTCGTAAATACAACTTCACTCCATGCCATCTACATCGAATTTTCTTTCTCAATAATCTCCGAGCGTTTCACCATCGAGGAATAGACCAATTAAGCATACACAAACATAAGAAGATGATAATATAACTGCCTTTTCAGCTTCCAAGCAACGCAAGGTGGTCGTTATTTCCCCTGCTAAACCAGCGACGGCTGTTTTGCAACTTCGAAATTAATATAAATAACTCAGAGAAGCTAGCAGAGAAGCAAGTAGACGATCGAGCATGGGAAACACTGTTTAGAGTATGTCTTCGCTGAAAGGTGCGCCATACTCTGATTATTATCCTGAACATACAAATCTAACATTGCCATTCTCAACTACTTAAGAATAGCAGAATGTAACACATTCTTTGTTTCAAAATGTATTTTAGCTTCAAAACGGTTTTAATTTTGTTAAATACAGCAATAAAAACAATCGTAAATATCTCATTCAGGCAAAATGATGAACAATTTCATTGTGTCTTCATCTCAATTCCCTTACTAGCATGCTTAGATGCTCATGCAGACATAATAGCAATTATCTTCCTCTTAGTCTTTAGTTTCAATTCAATCATCCAATCCATCATAACCTCTCATCTTAAATAAAAACGTTAAAACGTTTTCGAAAATATTTCAATCGTACTCCAAAATCAATGATGATGCTCCGTAATCACCACCGCAGAAGAAAGATTCGCTTGCTGAGCATATTCCTTCTTCGCTAACGTTGAGACACTATTAAAGGAAATACATCCCTTCACATGCGTCGATTGCATCGCTAACTATACCTTCGGAAGAATTAGATCCAGAAAAATATGAATAAAAGGAAGTATTTTAAAAGAATGAAAACAATAATAATAACAATGTAGATGGTAATAGTATTTTCAATAATATTAGCATTATGTAGGCAGGTTTTTCAACGAAAGTCTGAGTTTCATTGTGTATTTTATATTCGGATAATCTATTTCAATGTGTTTGTGGAGGCAGGAAATGTAAAGTAAATTGTAAGGTATTTTTCATTTAAAAAATGAAGGTAATAATAAGTCTGCTGGAATGAAAGCAAGAATTTTAATATACAATATCCTTTTTTCTTTAACATGCAATGCATACAAATGTTTTGATCATATTTTTCTGGAGAAAAATAAGATAAAAAAGTAATATATTTTTGTAAAATAGCATAATTTTCTAAGAATAACACAAATAGTACTTTCTCTCTCTTTTTTCATTTAATTGTTGGAAAAAATTGGGAAAAATTACAAAAATTCTGATTGATCATCAAGCAAAAGTTAAAAACTAAAAGCATATGAGCTTCACTGATCGCAGTCAGCTTAAAGCCACTGCGAAATTCACTCCTGCTACGATGCGAAATGCAAAGACACCAACGAAAACCTCCGTCTCCAAATCTGGCAATTAATCACCTATAAATTTAAGCAGAAGAACATCTACCACTCCAACGAGAGAAAAGCGAGAAACATCACCATTTACTGTATTTGAAAAGCAAATAATCTTGGAAATAATTAACTTTAAGAGATAATTTGTGTTTGTTTCATGAAACAGAACAAGTTTTACAATCGCATTTACGAGAAAGATGAGCGAGACAAAACCAGAGAAGAAGGGGTAGAATTAATTATTTCAGATAGAATTGTGTGCAATGAGCAAGTATCAAGATATTCCACAACTATGATTTGCTTTTGTTTTCAGAAAATGGCTTAGATCAAAGAGATGGCAGAATGCAAGAAAATGAGTGAAAATTCATACAGGATTTTATGCAAGCAACTTGAAGAGCAGCTAGCTCTTGCGATTCAAACACTCGACACAAACGAAACAAAGACTATATCTTTCGAAGGATTAGGAAGGTTGCTATCAGTTTTCAAGCTGTTTTCTCTAATTGAATACAACGCGAATTGTGAGTGTAAAAACAAACAAAAATAAATATTTCTACATTAATAAAACACAAAACAGCAAAAAAAGTTAAGAATATCTTATTTCTTTGTGTGATTCAGTGGTAAATCAAGAGATATTCTACAGCTAAGACCCTAAAATTGTGTAAAAGCGCGATGAAGAGGTAATGCTAGTTAAAACAAAAATACCTTTGCTTTGAGCACAAAATTGTTTAAAATTTTAACTCTTTGCAAAAATTACCATAGATGGAATTTCACGAGCAATTATGGATGCTCTTAGGAGGGTATTCCAGGGATTTAACGACAGTTTCAACTGACTTTACATTTACTATTCTACGACTATTACTCGATCCAGCTCAACTTAAGTCAGAATAATAAGAAACACTCTTCGATCATTATCTCCAGAAACAATTTGTGAGTTCCCCTTCAAACAGAGCTGCTCTTTTGAAGAATCCTGATCCTAATTCATATCCGCCTTGGTCGATTAAGTAGCTAATAGCCAAATACAGAAAAATGACTATTACTAGGATTGGATAAATTCCTTTAGGATAAACCAAAGAAAGAGCTGATATCTCAAACTCCAATAACACCTCTAGTAGTTTCCCTTTTCATCCCTTTATCAATGAAAAAAGTAGGATCCTCGATGATCTAAATAAATCGAAGTTGAATGTTGATGCGCTGCTCTTCAGCAAAGGTAATATTTTCAAATAGACCTAATAAAAATGTGTAATTCATAAGAAATAACAACATCTTTATTTTCTAAGATTAAGATAAATCCACAGCATCAGTTAGAGGTACTACACCTGAGAGAGTGCTCTTGCTGCAGTAGAAGAATGAAATCAGGAATAATAAAATCAAAGAACTTCAAGAGGCCAAATAAGAAAATGTAAAAGCTAGCGCACATCATTGCCAATCTCATCTTTTTTTTTCCCATATTGAATCCTCAAAATATTGCATTTTTTAGATACCACAACAAACGCATTTTAAATGATTATTGATTCTTTTCCATTTTTTTATCTAAAGGAACTGAAGGAATGTTCATTCCAGCCAAAAACCAATACAAGTAGAAATGCTTCTAAATCTCCAAATCGATCACAATCTGAGCAATCACTTACTAATGTCCAAGATAGAGTATTTGAGAGACTTTATTCATAAAAAAATTTACGGGAAGATAGAATTGACGAGAATGTACGATAGCGAGAGTTATTTGAAGAAAAAGAAGCATAAGAATTAAGATAATGTACATTTTAACCTGCACTGACACCTTATTCGCCATCTCGCAGCAAAAGTCCCAATGGGTTTGATAAAACTGTGGGGAGAGTACGTTTAGGTTACGAAAAACATCAAGAGCAGCAGAGGAAGTTAGAACAGTAAAAAAAGATTAACAATTTTTTGGGTTTTTTATCAATCTTTTTTGCTCTATTATTTTCGTAGTGTCGAAACAGGACAAGGTTATGAGCGAATGAAGAAGAGTCCATTTAGACCTCCTGAGATGCTAAACAGGCCAGAAAACAAACACAAGCCTTTCATCGTGCTTGACATAAACGTTGCAGCAGGAAGAAGTGGTCGAATTGGAATCTGTGAAGGAGACAATCCTGTTACTCTAGCGAAGAATTTCTCTAAGGCTTTCTAACTCACTTAGGACATGGAAGAGACAGTGCTCGAAATCATTCAGTAATCCATCGATTAGCATTAGAAAAACAAAAAGAAGCAGGCGTTGCAAAAATCACTACAGTCAACTTCGCCGATAAATAAAAATGCAAATCAATTCCTGAATAAAACTGCAGCGAATTTTTAAAATCCCAATGCGAATAGCACAACGAATATGAGAAGAAATACTGATCAATAAGAGGAAGAAGATGACAGTGAGTACATCTCGCATCATCATAGCTATGCTTCGTATTCGTGATTGAATTAGGGATGAATTTGTACGTTAAAAAAAAGTTGTAAGTGCATGTTAATAAAACTATTTTTAGCTAATATCTTCAACTTAGTTTTTGTTAGATTTTTACTGTTTAACCTTTAATCTTAACTCACATACAGCAATACAACAATGTTTGTACAATTTAGGTTTTTGTTTATTTTGTGCTTTCTCAGAAGCTCTTCTTGAGGAGGATTCTTTCTCCTTGTTCTTCGTATTCCTGCAGAACAAAACATCAGTAAAATGATTATTTTAAGAAAAAATAGATTAACAATGGTTGTCTTTTGTATTAATTTTGTTACGCTCTTGGTTATCCACATATTCTTGAAAGAAGCAAGATTACTTAAGATAGCACCTCCAATCCAACACAAGTCTTCTCTATTCTCTGGAGAGTAAGCCCTTAGCTAAAATGATAAAAACAAGCAATTTCATTTGTGTCATTTTTCATGTAATTATCACAATTAATAAGTGTAATTTTCACATACCTTCTAGGCTTTTGGGATACTCTTTTTGACTTCATTTAAGAATCTGCTAGGGAAGTCTTTGAGTTTTGTGCAGCCTCCAGAGATGATGATCTCTTAGTAGAGAGTATTTCTGAGATCAATGTCGACCTTTGAAATTGATCGAATCAAGAGCTCGGAGATTGCTGTGGAAGTTATTGGGGAAAAATCGAAATATTAGCAAAGAGTTCACACAAAAAGAAAAATGTCTTTTTTTCCTTAATAAAAATGGTTAATTGTGTTTACAAGGATGCTCCAAGCCAATCAAAGAAGGGTTAAAGAGTATCTCAGCTGCTCTCGATTTCTCGAAGGAGAGTTAAAGTACATTTCCATCAGGAAGTGTGACAGAATCAGTGATCTTGCGTTCTTCAAAGATTCTATCATCATTCAAGCTGACAAGACTTGCAAAACACTTTTTCTCCTTAATTTTCTTTATGATTTCCATCTCTGCCTGTTGTTTTGAATGGATTAAGCATCTCATTAATGTTCTCAAACATAAATCATCTTACTGAAGTGTGAAAGAAATATCCTGATCTTCTGAGTAATAAATTTAAATGTTCTGTAACATCCCTTCCTCCAAGATCTATCCTCTATTGAGCGTATTGCAGAGAATATCCCTCAAAAACAGGAACAATCTATGTAACTCCATCTCCGATTTCCACTACAACACCAGTTGTTTTACCACTCGCAAACAATGACAGAACACCTTAGACTGCAATGAACAACGCTGGCGTATTGTAGTTCTCAAAGAACTACTGCGCCACACGAAGTTTATGATTGATTGGATTTATAGCCGGCTCAGTGAGGAGCACGGGATATTCTTTTGGAGATACTTTCAATTCAGAATAGCAATATTTCCATATAAGATCCATATCATTCCAGTTTTGGACTGTTCCATGATTAATAGGGTATTATAATTTCAGCAAACCACGCTGCTCATCAGAAATATTCCCAAGATACGTGTCAGACTAGGAACTTGTTGGGAGGACCATCTTGTACTTTGGTCGACCGACACTTGAAAGAAAAAGTTTAAAGTCTTAAGAGTTTTTAAAGAAAAAAGATAAAAAAGTGAACCAACTAGTTATCAAATTGAAGGCGAGGCTTATCTTCACCTGCGATACCAGCTCTCATGACTCCAGAGCCCTGAAAATGTTGATTGTAAACCCATAATGTTCAAAAATGCAATTAATATGTTACACTATCCATCACAACAGGATTTTTCGTGAGAAATTCTCCAAAGTTATCCATTTTTTCTTCTTCCTGTTGATTGAGAGAATGATAGATGAGTAGGGATATTAGTTACTGTTTGTATTATTGTTTTCTTAATTAAGAAATTAAGTTTGCCTTTCAAATTGTTCTTGATACTTTTTCAGAATATTTAAACAAACAATTTTCATACACAAAATTAATTTAAGATTGCTTTTAAATAAAAATAACTCCATTAGCTTTGGAATTACACAAAACATTAGATTAATTTCGGAAAACAGAAAGATAAAATATTAGAGATCAAGGAATTTACGAAATAAGGAAGTGTTACAAAGAATTAAATTGAATTAGAAGAATTTTGATTCTACAGATAGAAAAAAATATTTCTGAGAAAGAAAAGGAGTGTTCATGAGTGAAGAAGTAAAGAAGAAAGACACTAAGACAGGAGAGCCTGAGAAAAAAGAAGAGGAATTGCAAAAATAATAAGGAATAGGTGTGGAAAATGGGATAGAAGTTACACAAGAAGAGGTAAAAAAAGATGATTTAGATTGATAAAAAGATTTTTGGCATTTTAGAAAAAAGTTGAATTGGAGAACTCAGTAGTAAAAGAGGATGAAAATCAAGAGAGCAAAATTGATGAAGAGGAAGTTACAGAAAAAAGAAAGTATTTTGAAGGAGTCAGATAGTCTATTGGAGATGTCACAGCTGAAAAGGTATTTGTTATTCGAAGAAAAGTTATTTTTAGGAAATATAAAACAGTAAAAATCTTCTTGATAAGAGTGAAATCTGATTTTGGGGTGGTTTATTTGGTGCTTAGATTTCTGAAGAAACATGTGGGGTGGTAGTAGAATCTGTTGAAGAGATGATTATTGGAAATAAACTATCCTTAGCCTAAGATGTAAAAAATTATTATTCTTATTTACTCGAATTTATCCAAAAATATGCAAGAAATAATAATGAATTTTAACTTTAAAATCAGAGAAAAGATGCAAGCTAATTGATGAAGTAAGCACAAGTATTGGTTAATCAAGAGAAGTTTGAGAAGAACATTAAAGAATAGAAATTGAAAGAATAAAGAAAAGTAAAAGCAGCTTTAGAAGATAAACTTAGATTTCTAGATACAGATATCAGTAGGATTCAAGATGAAATTGAGCCATCTGCAGAAGCAGTAGGAGCTAAATAGAGTAAGAGATATCAAAAAATTTAAGTTTTAAATTGAGTTTAAGGATTAAATCTAATGAATTTCTGAAGGAGTCCGTGTGACAGCACCGAAAGAAGAAACAGAAGAAGAGAAAAAGCTCCGATTAGAATAAATCAAAGAACTAGCTCGAGATAGAAAAGAAAGAGACTTAAAACGAGAAAAGGGTTTAAAGGAGAAAGCTGCAAGAGATCTAGAAGAAGAGAAGAAAAGAATCGAAAAAGAATAAATTGAAAAATCCATTAAAGAAAAAGAACGACGAGAGGAAATTGAAAAGAAAATTGTAGAAATCAAGGAAAAAAGTGAAAAGAGAAATGAGAAATTTAAAAATCAAGATGAAGAACTCAAAAAAGTCAAAGCTCAAGTGCCCCTTTTCGAAAAACTCCACAAAATCAGCTAAACCATCGAACTCGAAGCACTCGATGAAAAAAAGAAAAAACTAGCTGCAATTCGTGAATTCTACCGTCCAATTTAGCTCGATGAAATTAAAGAACATGAGAAAAAATTCCAAGAAAAAATGAAAGCCTTACATGATGTGTCGAGCTACAAAGACACCAGTTTCCAATACAAGCGACCGTTCTTGAGTGAGACATACAAGCGAGTTGCCGCAGAGCATAAAAGCTAAGTAGAGCAGTTAAAATAAGAGGAAGAAGAAGCAAATAAGAAAATTGAAAAACGTAGGGAATACAGTAAACTTCATGAAGGGAAGAATCTTAAACCTGATCCACTGAAATAAACCCAGATGCAGTAGATACTCACTGCCTTAGAGCATAAACCAAATTTCCATTGGTTTAAATCAAAAAAGTTACATTCTACTGCAAATATACTGAATAATAATCACAGTAAATCACAAGATGATTTACTTAGTGAAGCAGATAAAACGACGAATACCAAATCTGTTTTACTTCCAATTGTCCCTGAAAACATATCTTAAGTAGTAGAAAAACAACAAAGAAGCAGTACCCCTAGGGCAATAGGAAAATCATATCTTGTTTAACTCCGAGAAGAACGATAAAAAGCACAAGAAACATAAAGAAAGAAAAAATAATTATCTTAGGGATAGTCAACCCCTGAGTAGCTCTCTAAAATTTCTTCTGAGCCTTTATTTGTTAAAGTCACTTAGACTCCGACTGATAGAGTTGTTCCTTAGAAAATAGATTACTTAAAAGATAAGCGAGCTCAGCGGGAATCATAGAATTCCACAAAATTGATAGATTGGGATAGATTCTTGAAAAAAAATGAAAACATTGAAAAATCAGGATAAGCTTAGTTGCTGCTGTTGGAAGCGTCAAAACTAGAGAAACTAGCAAAACGAAAGGAATTATTGATGAAAGTGTAAAAGCATCAAGATCTCAATGCGGAAATTGATCTGGATAAAGAAATATATGATGGATATATTAACGCGATTAAAGCTAAACTTTCGGTATTTGAACTCTCTAAACAATGATCAGGTAAGATTTAGATTGTTTTGGTTAAGTTTCGTATGTATTTTAGAAGTATGCTTCTTTTAGAAATGTACTTAGTTATTCAATTCACAGTTTAATTCTTTCAAAAGCTATTGATAATAGCTCTAAAGTCAAATGAACTTTCTTTTTAACAGTTGGATTGCCCATTAAGAAAACTACTTGTATTTTAGCCTCATTTTACACCTATTTATGTTGAATTTGTTCACACACACAAACTTAAAAATATCACTATTTCTTATTATTATCATCAGCAAATTATCTTTTGATATCTTCAATGCTATTCTCAACTTGATTTGGAAACCCTTTCAAAAGTGTTGTCATGTCTAAAAACCCTTTGCCAGCTGCAAAAGCTACATCTTTCAATTTATGAAAGTCCAAGCCAGCACCAACAGCTTCTTCGATTCTTCTATCGAGGAATTTCCATGTTTCAACAAAATTCTTAGATTTATCTGTCAGCATATAGAGCTCAGTTGAAGCATAGACACCTAGCAGTAATGATCTCTTTGAATAGAAATTCAAGTCTGTTGATCGATCACCAGAGATAAACCAAATGTCATCAACTAGCCTCCAGAGATGGGCAGTAGTTTTAGATACATTTGGAGGAAGAATACCTAATGCCATCGCTTCGTTCCATGTATTCACATAAGGTATTTCCATTGATAATCTAGTTTTTACTCCTAAAGTAACTTTTTCATGAATTTTCATGTCTTGATGAGCAAGTTCTTTTAATTTGTAGGCTGTTTATATATTCCATTCTGCCATCATGTAGTCGACTAAATCATATCCGCCGTTTTTGAGAATTCCATGGCTTGCACTGCTAAGATTTAGATCGTTGCAGCCAGCTTAAATTGCTTTTTAGTTCCAACCGAATTTGTTGACATGCAGCAAGGAAGCTTTAATCAAAGCCATTCTCATATCTATTGTCTGTGAAGATGACTCTTAAGCAGCTAAACTGAAATTCCTTCTGATTAATCTACTCAACATTTTTGGTATTTTTTATGTTTGTTTCTTTACTATTAGTAGTATTTTAAAGATCAAGAAAACCTAAAAAGAAATTTCTCTCTCTCTCTTCGTCTGTGTCCTTTAATAAATCCAAAAGAAACCAATCACTCTTTGCTTCGATTAATTGCATCACAAGAAATCTAAGAATATATCAAAATAAAATAACAAAAAGATTGGTTTCAAATCTAAGCACTTTTTTTTTCTAAGAAGAGGTCACTATTTTACAACCATATTGGGTTCCTATTAAACCAATCCACATTATTCTATCAAATAAATAAAAAAACTAATGGTTATTATTTTTGGCAATTGAGATTTATTGAAAATTTATGTCGTTATTACAAAAAAAAATATTTCTGCTTTGCAAAATCATCCATAAAAACTATATTTTTAAACTTTTTGTCAAGAAAACCAGCGCATTCATTTTCATCATGTTCATATGATAAGATACTAACATAACTGATAAGTTTGTAGATTTTTTTAGAAAATAAGTGTATTTTGTTCGTTAGATACAATCAAAAAAAATTCAAATATGTTTATTCACTTTTAATTGGTTTATCTTACATTCTAGAATTACATTTATATTTGGATTTGGGTATGAAAGAATTGATTTTTAGAAAAAAGACCCAAGAGATTCCAAACAAAAACAAAAAAAGACCCTAAAATAGATTATTTCCTAATTTTATTTTTGCTTGAAAATATCAATATTCTTTTTGCTACTTGATTTATTTGAGAAAATGAACTCAACTACCACAAATACTGCTCACAAAACTTGAAAATTTCAGTAAGATTAGTCTTATTTTCGAAAAGAAAAAAATAATCCTTGAATTTTCTTCTTTTTGACATTAAAAAACCAAACAATATAAAAAAAATAATTAATTATTCAGCTGCACAGCGAGCAGCACTCAAATGCAGGAAAATGGCGTACGTTCCCAATAATCATCTTCATCGAGACAGCAATTATTGTCTGCTCTATCCTGGAGCTGCGATGCTATTGTTCGCCACGTTAATATGAATGGCATTTATTTCTAAATAGTGATACTTTTAGTTGTGCTCATCAAAGCATAAGGCCTCTCATATATCATTCCTATTCTATTCTTATGGTTTTTCGATATGCAAGAGCTGTATGTCCTGATTAGATTCTTGAGTGAACTATCCAAATAAAATGCACCTTCGTCACTTTAATAAGAATAGTTGCAGTAAGAAGATTGCTATTTTTCCTTGTATTTTTATGTTAATCTAATCAACGTTAGGTACTCTGAGAAGGTGCTATTTCTTATGAAGATGCATACAAAACTGTAGATTATCGATTGTTTAATTGGCTATGGGTTCAAAGCTTGCATTATTCTTTATTTTGAAGATAAAATACCAACCTTGGCCATCCCAGCATTGGCTGTGTCGATTTACTTTGGCTTGAGAATTCTGATTCAGGTGCTATGTCGTAGATAAAAGGAAGATTAAGAAAGCTCTAGCAATGATCCCTTAGGTTTGACATTAGCAAATTAGATACTTCGGGCGAAATAGCATTCTACATCGTTTTTTTATGTTTCGGTAAGGGGGAAATTAGAGACATTTTTTACAATATTTCAAGGGATTTTTAGCATTAAAATATTGATTATTTTTAAATATTTAGAACCATTGGGCATTCAGAGTTTATTTGGTTTCGCAGACTCTTTTCTACAGTCTCAAGATTGAGCGCTATATCGATTGGACTTGGAGTGAAGTCTTCTGGGTTTTTTGGGTGTTTTTTTGCATTATTGTAGGCATCACACTTATTCTATTCCTGCTTGTTATTGTTAAAACCTGTGAATTCTGCAATGGTTCTGATAAAGATCTCATTGAAAGTAACAAAATTTGCTTTTTTACTTATTTTCTCAACTGGTTTTTAAAAATTTGTTTTGTTTTTTGATTAAGTTCAAGGATTATTCTGGTTCTTCTGTATAATGGCATTTGCTTCTGCAAACTCATGCTATACTGTCATACAGTATTGCTAGGTTCTTGGTAAACAAGATGAAAATGAAGACGTCCTGAACAAAACAGATTTATAGATTTAATAGAACCATCAAAAACTTTAAGATTACGAAAATGATCTAATGCAAATAACATACATGGTAGCAGCGGGAGTTACAATAACTGTACTGTACTTTATTCTGTTTAGCAAAAAAATATGGTAAAAGCTGGTTTTTTCTTAGAGATTTGTTTATTGCTGTATTATACCTATTTTCTTATGTTTTTTACTTTTTTCTAAGTATTTTCGTGAAGATGATAATGTTTGAGTATGAAGAGGAAGAAGAAGCTAGAAACCTACCTCAATTCCCTCTCAGGAACCAATCTGCTGCTCCTGTACAGGTTAACGCATAAGTAGGAGCAAATCCAGCTTCATAACTACATCCTAAGAAAGTTAGAATGGCATGTAAAAAAATCAATAATTCAATATTCATTCAAACAGCTTAATGCATAAATTACAATATCTCATCTATTTTTCAATGATTTTATCAAACTTTAGACAAATCTAAAATGGTCTTAGAAGAGAAAGAACTGATGCCCACAATGAATTTACCTTAGTTTGCCTCAAGAGTTTCCTCCACTTACTTTAAATTTCTCATGAGCAAAACAGACGCTCAATAAGAAGTTGAAACTAAAAAAAAGGATCACAAGAAGAAATAGGTTTCCTCTCAAGAACAGCCAACACCTAAGATGACCACATCTAAATCAGGTTCTTCTCGTATTGCACTAAAAAGTAATTAATTTATCCATTTTTTATTTGCATTTTTGTTTTTCTTTTAACTCAAAAAAATCAACGAATTACCTTTACCACTACTAGATCTAAATCGAAGTGCGACTGCAACAATCACTATCACAACATAAGGAAATGTGAACACTCAAACAGATATGCTGCAAACATCTCGATTGAATACTCTAGAAAAATAATTTGCAGAAACAACTGAAGAAGATATTTCTAAAGAAGGTGAAAAAAAGGATGTCCGAGCAGAAATGTACAACAAAAAGAACATGAAAGCACTGAATAAGTAATGGCATCATGACGGTAACGCAATTTCTGAGATAGTTTCGCCAAACGCATCGAACATGAAAAAATTTACACTTCCTACTGAACCGCTGTCTGAATCAAATTATGAAACCTAATTTTAACCAGATCATTAGATTGTCTTAGCCAGTCCACTTCTTTCGGATTCTCAGCCTTTTCAAAATAGGAGGCTTGCTAGTTTAGTCATGCCTAACCAAGCGATTATGAAGCCAACTTAGACAAAAGATGGAAGACATTTACTGAATTAAACTGCTCCCTTCATAATACAAAAAGAAGATTAGAATAACAAAATTAGAGAAGAAGACAATGAAGATGATGAAAGCAGGTATTATTAGAGAAAGTAAAGAGAAAAGAATAAATAGTAAAGTAATGAGAACGGTTTAGATTTAATTAAATTTGATAACGAAAGCGAATATTCACATATTAGTAACTCCAATAATGTCAGCTAAAGTCAAGCAGCTTCGGTAGTGAATTGTCTTGTGTGCTTTGATAAACCACCAGATTCGATCTTCAATCCGTGTGGGCATGGAGGTATTTATTTTGGCGTTTTTTATCGTCTATTTTCTTCTTCTGCTCACCAAGAGATTTATTTTTGTTGATAGGACTTTGCTATGAATGTGCGATCGATTTGATGAAGAAAACAGGTGAATGTCTCCTTTGCAGATTTGTAATTTCAATATTTTTTTACTTTTTGCTTTTAAAAAAAGACACATTTGCTTGTTTGTTATTCTTTCTTTCTCTAAAATTATGTTTTAAATGGAAATCAGAAAATCGAGGAAATTCTGAAAATAGACGTGGAAAGCAGAAGCCAAGGTATCATGAAAATATTAAGCTCCACGAAGTTTATCAAAGTCAGGGAGAAGATAGAAATAACTGAATAAGAATATTAGTATTATTCTGCTCTCAAGCGAGCTAGACAAGGAGAGTAAATCTAGTAATAACATTATTAACAATAATAAAGAACTAGATAAATTCCGGTACATTCTCCATCGCTCGGATAACATTAACAAGTTGAAAATCAACCTCATTTAGAAATGGCTTATCCAATTCCAAATAATGTTGATCAAATGCAAGGGCTCAATGAATAGCAGTAGCACGATTAATAAGAATAGGCTGAACAACCCCAGCAAGAACTTCAAGGATAATAAGAATAAATTGAATAAAGACTAGAAAGAGATCATGAAGGTGATAATAATAATTTAGAAGATCATAATGATAATAATTAGCGATTGAACTCGAACCCTGAATTAGGATAAGTTTAAGATCTTCTTAGAGACCCTAATAGTGAACATCTTTCTTCTTGAAAAAACAAATAGTTTATTTGTATAAACAAAAGAATAAATGCCTTTTATCTCTTGCTTATGATCAGATTTATTTTTGAAAATTGTCTTATTTTAGAAATAATTATTATCTTTTCTATTCAGAAATACCTAAAATTTAATTGAATTTCATATGTAAACCAGCTTTTTTAATTGTTTTAAACCTTTTAAACGACTTGAAATAACTAAGAAAATGATTTAGCGGGCTAATGGTAATTCAGAATCAAAAGATTTTTAAAGGTATTTTAGTAAAATAATATTGTTATTTCTTCAAAAAAATATGTCAAAACAATCATCAAAAATAAAAAAATCACATGTAATAATATCAAATATTCGTCGCCAAGGTATCATCACATCATTTTGGGAAATATCTAAAAGCAATATTGTGGTTGAAGAGCATATCGATGAGATCATTGACTGAGTTAGACGAATAATCAGAAACATACTTGAAATATAAGCTCGGTTATTCTCCTGTCAACGTAGCAATTTCTGTTGCTTTCTTGACAACTTCAGGTGGATAATCCTTGTGTGCGTTGTCAGCGACTTCTTAGTTGAATACTTTAGCTAGAAGTTCTTTCTCTTTTAGAATTCTGTCAATTTCACTAGATGCTTGCTAGTCCTAAAGTTTTTATTAATATGCTCTGAGTCTCTCTTCTTCTTGATCTTCACTTAATGTATTCTTTTGATTGATCACAATGCGCAGATCACTGTTTTACTATTCCAAAGCATCATCCTTAGATTCCTCGATTTCTGAGTTTTAGTTGAGTTTATTTTCCTTTGCGGGAATGGATTCCGATTTTCGTTCGAAATTGGAGATGAATTTGGAGTTTGCATCTAAATAAACTGAATGAGATAATGCAAGTTGAAGAGTAGAAATAACATTTGCAAACTGTTTTTCTGCTTCATCTTTGGAGGTTGATTAAGGCAAAGCGTTAAAGGAAGCAGCAGCTTATGAAAGAACTACCTTAAGTTAGGAGATCCTTTCATGTCCAGTTGCATCTTGAATGTTGTTCTTTTGATTTGGCGCTTTCGTGCTGCTCGTTTGATCAAAATAATTACCATTTTTAATCATCTTCTTCTCAGTTTATTTTTCATTATCTTGAAGCGTTTTAATATCCTACCTCATTTACTCAATCAATGTGTCTCTTTTCGACAACTCTTCCTTAAGTCGGACCTCGAATTCCAATAGCTTCTTTTCTAAACTGTTGCTTTGGCTATTCTACAGTTGTTCCTAACACAACGCTTCTTCTCTAGCCTGTTATCCATTTTCTTTCATTTCCTTCAAATTTGTCTACATTCCATTTTCTACATGATCCACTTACACCTACGTGCACAGATCAGACTAATCAACTCTAGCTTATGTCTAAAAATCACTTGATTAAACTTAAGCTTATGTTTATGAATCTTATGAGTCAGCTTAAGCTTAGATTTCATTATCTTTTTACTCAGCTTTTGCCTAAGTAGAATCATCTTTTAATTCAGTAATTGCTTAAGTACCATCATCTTGACATTCAACTGACACTGTCTATCCACTTGCATCATGTAACTCCCCTGGTTAATGGGAGCTTCCAATCTACGCAGACTAATCACATGTACTCACTCCACATTAGACTTCTTTATTCTCTTCTTTTTTGGATGGATCCTCTAGTTCTTCACCGACAATCTCACTGCTACCAACTTGCTCTTCCTTCACTGGTTGTTTGTTGACTTCAACTTCATATTGATCTTCCTTTTTTTTCTCTTCTTCTTCTTTTTTGAGTTAATTCGATCTTTCCTCGCCAGATTCAGAATCGCAACAAGAACTAGATGAAAAATCTTCATCTTCACCGCCTTCTTCTTCCTCGGTTGCATCTGAGTCAGAGTAGATCTTCACTGACAACAATGATATTGACTTTTCTTCTAAGAGGAAATACTCCAAATCCTCATTGCAGCTCACAGTTATTTCATCATTATCTGAATCCAAGTAGAAGATTTTAATTCGTTCAGGTAACCCTGTGAATTTAGCTTTTATGAATGACTTTAGCTGATCAAATGTCTCAAGTTTCGTGTCCACAATAGCCTTTTATGCTTCAAACTCTAAGTCTATATGTCTCTGAGCGTCCATTGTTTAGTTGAGTTTTGTTATGCACTACAAATAGATTGTTTTTAAATTGTTTTTGTTTTGTTTTGTGTTTCTTCTTCTTCTTCTTCTTCTCTGATCTCTGTTTTTTCCTTTTGAAATTTCTTTTCTACATTCTACTCTTCCTCTGTTTCAAGAGATATTTAAAATCAACCATCCCCAGAAAAGAAGAATTTTCTGATTGACTCATTCTTCCCCTACACAAGTGTCTACAATAGAATTTGCTTTCGTGTTCAAATTAGAAGAGAAAAACTACATTTCTTAATAATCTCTGTATTGATCATTTTTCTTTGAATGAATGATTGATTCATTATTTATTAATATTGAAGCTTTTTGATCGGGTTATCAGAATAAGTTGTCATGCATGATCTTCTGAACATATTATTTGTATTTTTTGATGCTATCCCGCATTCTTTTTGTTTTTGTGATCGTTAAAATAGACAAAGTAGTATTCATAAAATAATAAATTAGTTTTGGAGCAATTTTTAATTATTTTTTGCAATATTTTTAAAAAGATAATGCATCCAATTTGATTTCTATTCACTTCTCAACACATGTTTAAGGTATTAATAATAATATCTCCTTGATTGATGACTGACTATTCCATTAGTACAATCAAAGTATTATGAATTATTTATACTATTTTACTACGTAAAATGAAATATATTTTAATCTTAAGCTTTCTTTTTCATATGCTTTCCAAAACTAATTCATTTTTCTTATTTGAAAATTCTTTCTATTCATTTTCAATACAAATATTAAATAATAAGGTCTGTCTTTAATAAATAAAGTTCAACAAAAAAAGCAATATTTATTTTTCTATTTAATGAGTTACTTTATTTGCTTTTTTTTACAGAAGGCAACAACATTTTGAATCATAAAATTACTAAAGTTCTTTTAAATCAAATATATATATGTCTCTTATTGTTTTAAGCTCACTTAACAACCATCTTTAAATCTATTTTGCAAATTTGATTTTAAGTTAGCAATGTTGTAAGTGAGAAACCCCTAGAATTTTATATTCCTCTAATTGGGCAGCCATCATCAATTTCCGATAAAATTATGTAATAATTACTAAATATATACATCCATTTATTATTATCATTAGTTTATGTAAAACAGCATTGCAATACTTCCTTATTTCTTTTAACTTTTAGAGGTAGAGATTTTATTATCATCTTTGGCAAAAACTACTTGAATGTTGAGGTTTCTTCTCTTTTTTTTTTTGAATCAAAAAACAAAAACATAATTTATTTTTTGTTTAAGTGGATCAGAAACATCAAGGGAGAGAAGAACTGCTGTAATTCGATCTTAAATAAAGAATAAACCTGACAAGAGAGGGGAGAGAGAAAGAAGAAAAAAAGAAAAAGAGAAATGTTTGGATATAGGTCAACTAACAACAACAATAACAACGCAGAGAGTAGACTCAGACCAAGCAACACAATTGAATAACAGCAATAGACTTAACCTAATAATATGAAGAAGTAAAAATATATTTATCAAGTTGAGTTTTAAGTTTGTTTTCTAACTCTTTTATTACTTACATTAGCCTTCGAATTCGGACATAAAAAACCATAAAACAATCTCCAGTTCCCAGCTAGCAACAAAGTACTGGTACCAATATACCTACTCAAGATTACAGATCTACATTGCTAGCTAATCCTTCAACTAGACAGTAAAATGAAGCTCCAGTTTTATCACTAAGAATGTCAGAGAGACCACAATACTCAACTCAAGATTAAAATAACCACAACAACAATAATTCTAATAACATTAATAGAGTTAATGCTTCTGTGCTGCCATAGGGGTCAATTGCGTCAAGGAATATTCCTACCTTGGCATAGAATTCATCGAATACTGGAAGTGAAGTCAGAGCTTCCTTTTTAATACGTAAAAAACCTTCAATAGTCAACTAGATTAATAGCCCACCAACAAGGACTACAAATCCTTCAGGAATACAACCTAATATTAATACTACTAATTCAAGCTAGCCATAAGCAAATAAACTACCTTAACGAGCCTCCTCAGGGTTATCAACTCATGATCCTTTCTCTGCTGCTGGTTCTACATCGGCAACATCTTCATCGTCTCAAATCAACAACGCTGATCTTCTCGAAAATGTCAGCATTGTTAGCCCCACTCCAGCTAGAATACTGCGTCCTGCAAGTCGAAGAGTTATCCCTTCAGAAAATATCTAATAAAACAATAACTCCAATGCAACTACGAATAACTAATTCAATAGAGCATTTGTACCTTCTTCTCCACTGCAAAATACGATTCAGCCTTAAACCTAAACCACAAGAGAACCTAATAATACTGATATCTTTACTAGACCTAGACCATCAGTACCTTTGTAATAACCATCAGGTTCATAGTAGATTTCTTCTTAACGACTCAGTGGCCCTCATAGTTAATGGCTTCAAAGAACACAAAACGCGCTATCAGACATAGATTCGATTCTGACATAGACAAATAACACAATTTAAAGAGTCAATGCGATTCAAAATATCAGCAGATCACCCTTCGAAAGAGACGAACAATTCTAAGATTTGGCTTCGAATAATTCCAGCAATATATTCCGTTCGGAGACATCAACTGAGGTGAAACATAATTCTGTAATTTTGAGAAATGAATAACATCGTTTTCTTTGTGTATTAGGAATTACAACGGGAACTCACAAATCTTGACAGAGAAAGAAGACAGCGAGAAGAAACTATTCTGCGAAGACAGCAATTCGAAGATAGAATTGCTGCTGCTAATCGATTAGCAATGAATCGAATGGGAAATGATGCTGTTTTTAGAAATCCAACGAGTAGTAGCTCTTCCAGTGATGCTGAATCAATCGAAGAAGAAATCGAAGAAAGAAAAGAAAATGCAGTATCATTACTTAGGAGGAGAAGCTCAAATGATTAGGTTCCAAATTTGATCATGATTAACTCTTCGAGTAGCTACGAATCTGACTCTGATGAAGATAATCTCGAAGAAAATCCGGTTCCTCCTGTTTAGCCTCTGAGAAGAATTGTCCCACTAAGTAATCCGTTTAGATAGCAACCGATTTAATAAATGAGAAGGATACACAGGAACAATGATTAAGGCAGTCAAACAGTCTAATCACGACTCTCTGCTGGATTGAATTTAGTATAAAACAGGAATTAACCTCCTATTAGGGAAAACAACAATGAAGATCAACAAGATTAAGATAATCCAGATGATAATAGTCAGCGTGGAAGACAATCTAACACAATGAGGGTAGTGATTCCTCTCATGTAATTTATGAATGGAAGTGATGGAAATCAAAGGCCTATGCATGAGGGTCTGCGATCGCTTGTGGGTATGCTTTAGAATCGTCTAGCGAACATGCAGGGTCCGATAAATAGTTAAAACATTGAGGATCTAGCTTAGATGGTGGCGACGCTGAGACTATTTTAGACAGCTTCGAGAGGTTTGACTGACTAGCAGATTCAAGAATTCCCACTGATTCAGTTGAAACGAGTCGACAAAGATGAAATCTGCTCGATTTGTTTAGAAGATTGGTAAATTAATGATTAAGCTAAGATTCTCGGATGCATGCATAAATTCCATTCCCATTGCATTCACTCATGGCTGAAAGAGAAAACGATTTGTCCGAATTGCAAATCTGATTAACTTGAATTCTTCTCAGATAAGATTCCGGAAGCTCTCCAGTAAAATAGTTGAGATTATTAGAACATATTTTTTTGATTTGCTTGAGTTCCTAAAGTTTGTTGTTTAGTCATATGAATTTATAATCAATTTTTAATTCTTTTCTACGCTTCACTTTGAGTTCTTTCTAATGAGAGCATTTAAAACATTTATATTTTATTTATTTTTTCATAACTAAAAACTAAATGTGTTAGGAATCCAAAAAACACAAAGGATACTACTGACTACAGAAAAAACACCTTTAATATTTTAATTACCTTTTTTGTTTTTGTTTACATTTATTTCTAATTTTATTGTAACCTTCAAGCACATATTTCCAATGATTACGCAAACCGAAAAATAATATTCTCGGAGAGGGATTATTTTCACACAGAAGAATTAATAAAAAATTGTGAGTTCTTTGGAAAATCCCTGTAATTATATTTTTAGCCCTTGGTTGGGCTTGCTTTGTGAAAATCTTATTATTCAGCTTTGTGATGACGATAATGGAGTTTAAAATAGCTTAATGGATTTCTTTGGTGATAAAACTGTTTTGATCTTAATAGAATCCACAAATCAAATTGAAATAGAATTAAGAATTAAAATAGCGTAAAACTAAAAACTAGATTGTTAATAACCCCAAAATAAAGGAGAATACTGTGCGATACTTGATGTAATTGAAGTTATGGTTATTGTTTTAAAAATCTTTCAGAAAGAAACTAAGACTGAGATGTGATATTGCTATTTTGATGATTTATTTGAAGATAATGTTGATTATTGGGTTAATTTTTAAATTTAAATAAAAAATACCCCTTGAAAGGAAAGAGATTCGAATGGGATTAAAACTGTAATCTAAAATAACACTTGGATTTGCTACAATAAAAAGCTAAGGAGCTTACTTTTTTTTGTATGATATTTGAGTTTTAGTTTTTAACTGAATAGGGGGTGCAAATAAAAGAGTTTACAATTTTTATTTAAAATGGGCAGCTTATCAGGTGCTGATCAGATAATTTGGATGTCTTATCAATGAGAAAAAATAAAATAATTAGAACCGATCTCAAATAAAAAAATTCAAGATAAATTCTCAAGCTGATTTTCACCAAATGGGAAAGAGAGAGAGAGATTCATGATAAAAATAGTAAGAATGTAAATTCAAAAACTCAGGGTAAATAATCGATTATTTAAATCTTTATTGAATGGAAATCAAAAGGAAATCCAACCCAAGGTGTGAGAACCTTTTGGTACCCAATCTCCTTTTTTTATGCGATCTAGCAGGAAAAAAATAATTAAATTTAGGGATATCCCAAGAGCAAAGTGGAAAGACTGGGGGATACATTCAAGGCAATTTATAAATAAGACGCTATGCATTAAAAATATTATACCAAGTTGTTTTCTCAAGTGCAACTGTAAGGAATCAGGATAAAGAAGGACTTTCAGAATCAAGAGGTTTCCAAAAGTAAATCATCATCACCTATTAGCAGGGAATAATTTTTTGCAGCACAAAAACACAAATTCCGAATACAAAATAAACTCTAATGCAAAAATCTAAATGGCTTTGCTAATTCTCTACTGCTTTAATTTGTCTCATGGTTTCTCAGTGGACCCTGGAAGTCCTTGCTGATGAAGCACAAACTTTAACTATCGCCGACTCTACAATCTCTCAGACTTTTTCTTGTTCTGCATCTTCAAGCTCTGGTTGTCTATTCTAGTTCACACCAGCAACTTCTTCGACCTGTGTGATCGAGGCAACCGTGTATTTTCCTGCTGTAGAAGGTGATTCTGTTTCGTCATAGAGCACTTCTCCGTATGCAATTATATTTTGCAATAAAAATACAAATGAATGCGATTACCCTGGATAATATCTGAAACTACGGAATTTATCGATCTCAGGGACATTAACAGCCTCAACAGTTTATTCTTTTAGTCTCTTACCCCTCACAGGGGAAACTAACGCTTTAAAAGTCGTTATAACTGTTCATAAAGATACTTCTTGTGTAAACGATACTTGCGGAAGTAATGGAACATGTTCTGTATCTTCAAATGGGCTAGGTCAATGCATATGCAACTCCACTCATGGTGCTAAGAACTGCCAAGCAGTGCTTCAGGAAATATCTCCAAATACAGAGACAAACCTAAGTATTGCTTCAATGAGTTCGTCTCTAGTGAAATTCTCCTTTGATGTGTCTGCAGCAAGTCTTCTAGAAAGCAACCAATTGAATCTCCTGCTCATCGGTTCAACAAATCCATCTTGTTACATGTTCTTACTCGATAGTAACTCGCAAGCTGATAATGGAAAAATATTTAGTTTTCAAGACACATCATTGGACTTGAATTAGCTTTTCTCATCTACGTATTCTACTTCATCTAGAATGCTAAGAACCCTCTCAACACAGAGTCTATTGACATCACAGTATGATTTCAATCTAGTCTTACTCATAGTTAACAAATCTACATCTGCTTAAGCTATTAATCTCCAACTTAAAGTCACAGCAATCGCAACAAAATCAAATGGTGATCATTTGTTTTTGTATTTTGTTATTGGCATGTCGATTCTGGGTGTTATAGTCATCTTCACAAGTGGATTCTATTTCTTTTAGAGAAGACGTATCTGTGCTCAGCGAGCACTTTAGCAAGCGATTCTCGCTGGCCTTCAAAATAACCTCAACACATAATAATAAAAATGTTAATCCAAGAAATCAGATGATAATTTTGAAGCATTCTTTAGTTTCTTTTGTGAAATAATCCCCTCAAAATCAATGACATCTCCAGAGCTGACTTAAATCCACAGACAATCTATTGAGAGAAAGATGACCACAAACAACAAAGCTTGCACTTGTTCTATTTGCTTATCTTCAATCGAAATTGGAAACAACTATAGGACATCTATGTGCAATCATTATTTCCATTCTACTTGTTTGGATGCTTGGATAAAGAAACAACGTAACTGCCCTATGTGTAGGACTCCTCACGACATACCTGATCTAGAGAAATTTGTGTAAAATGGAAGAATTCTGTACAATTATGAGTCTGTTAAAGTTCAAGGATAGCATGTTTCATTTGAAATGGTTGATAACCCAGGATATTGTTTGGTACCAACAACAGAATCTTTAAACATCCCGAATTCGATACTTCAAGGTACTAGGCAACAACAATAGCAATAATCGTTTTAAATTGGAAAGCGAGTGACATTTAAGCCAGGAATGTAGTTAGATTCTGCTTCTCAAAAAGATAATTATTTTGATAAAAATAAAATCCAACAAATATCATCCATAAGCTAAATTGATTTTAGATTATCCAATAACCTTAAAACAGCTGCTTCGTCTACTATCCAAGGCGGCTCAGTTACTCCCTTAGATCAGTTAGATTCTTCTTCAGGTTAATTTTCTATTTTTGGTTCCTCAAATTTCTCAAACAACTCCGTGTTGATAGGAGAAAAGCCTTCCAGCAGACTCAACTTAAGCAATTCTTCCTTACAAACATCACAACACTTGAGAGTGCCTTAATATACGTTTGATAAGTAATAAGCAGCTTAAGCTCAATACCTGAAATCTAAATTTAACAATATGCCACCACCTATGCAGATAATATTATCCCCATCTGCTGCGATAAGGTGACTCAGAAAGATTACAGATTTTCCAAAGGTGATAATTAGATCAAAAAATAACAAAAATATTCGAAATCAAAAATAATAATATCAATGATGCGATTGATTTCTTAGATCAATTCTCCGAATGGCGTAGATACTTTCTCCTTTATCACAAACCCCCCAATATTCCATCTCAAAAAATCAAAACAATAATTACTAGTCCATCTTACTCTTTCTTTTCTTAACCCAGATCCTTGATCCTTAGTACTTTTTATCTTTCTTGTGTCCGAATTCAAATGTTATTTTGTTTCTTAAAGCTCTAAAAAAAAAGAGCAATTTAAATCATAAAATTTAATGATAGAAAATCACTCAAAAATTGATCTTTTTCTCTTATAAGCAGGTTAATATTTACTTTCGCTGATAGCTCACAAATTAATAAAACCATGAAAAAACCTTTTGCATTTCTTGCAATCATAGTCATTTTCTTGCTGCTAGATGACTCAGAAGCTAGAAAAAACTTTGATTCAGATAAATATTACCGCGACAGATCGAAAGAGTGTAAGGATACTCTTCTGCCGCCTGTAGGCTGCAAAACTGTCCCTACTGAGTTCAATACAAATTGCATAAATAAATGTGTTTCACCATTGTGTTTCGCTGATCTTTTCAGTGTTAGGTATTTATAGCCAGGTGAAGCAGATAGCAAAAGGTAGGAATAGTTTATGGACATTTGGAGTTTCTAAAAATTTACAATATTTTCTTATTGTTTTGTTATTTTGTTATCATCATCAGGGATAAGGAATTCAAATCTTGCGTAAGAAACAAATATTCGCTGTGCAAGACGAGATAAGATTTAGATCCTAAAGTAGTTTGCTAATTCTGAGAATACATAACTGTTCAATAGATATACTACACATCCTTATCAATTTGTAGTTACTTTTCAATTGTAAATTCATTCAATTATCAACAAACACAAAAAATACCAAAATTTAAATCAAGAAAAAACACGCAGATTTTGTTAAATCAAATGTCTAAATAGGTACTATTCTTTTTACCTAATAAAATCAAATCAATATGTCCTATTCTTTCACTCATTTAGCATCTCTTTTGAGAGGAGCTTAAGCATCTTTGTACGGATTGGAGAATTCATTGTATACTTCCATACCTTTCTTGCTGATCATGTATGTTGAGGTTATGATGAACAAGCCAAGTGATCCCATCAGCAGATAATCTCTAGGAGATTTGTTTTTTTGATTAGCTTCATCGATGCTTTTAACTTTTTCTTTTTACTCTCTGCACATGCGTTCATAAGGATTTTCTCCTTCCGAACTTGAAAAAACTTTTTTTGGTTTGTGTTGAAGATGTCTTTTGATAGAGGAGCCTCTTTTTAAGAATGAAAAGAACATTTCACTGAAGAAACAAAAATAATTAATTGATATTTTTTGTCTAAAATTGTTTGGAAATTATTAGCTTAATATCTAAAAAATACAATACGTTTGAGATATTGGAAAGCAAACATCTTGAAAATTCTAGAAAAAGAAGAAGAAGATCATTTGTATTCTCAGAATATTAGCACAACAAACAACATAGATAAAAATTGAGAAATGGCATACATTTGTTTGTTTCTTGTAGTTTAGGCTTAAGTTTACTAAGACTTATTACTAAATAATATTGAAACTTGAAAAAGGAAAGAAAGGAACAAATTAAATCACCAAAGATTATCATCTCATAATAATTTCCAGGAGAGTACCCTATTCACTTCAGCTGAAGTAGCACTAGGTAGTTTACACTTGATTGAGAGTGAAGTTGGAGTTGACGGTTATGAAGAGAATTATGTGTCTTGTCTTGTTGGAAGTGAAGAACTATTGTCTGTAATGCCTAACCCATATGATTATTCAAAAGCACTTGAATAATCTTTCGCTTTCTTGGATTTCTGTTTCAAAATATTTAGAATGTCAAACATAAAAAAGAAATCGATTAAATAATGAAAAAATTACTGTTTTTTTCCAGCTTGGATCGGTTATTTATGGCGTATTTTCTTTGGTTGAGGATAATCTAATAATATTCATTGCTTTTCTTGATAATCCCATAGTTTAATCAGAGAATTTCATTAAACTCATATCTTCACAAAGATCCAGAAATAGGCTGTCTTTTTTATTTTCAATGGATGCAAGTTAACAAGGAATCCTTGAAGTTATATGATGTTCAGCTGCTTTATTAGTTCTAAAAAGTGGTGCTTTTTTTCCAGTAATGGCTGGATGGTCATCTTTATAATTTTATGTAGTATTTTTAGTTAAAGTGTTCAGGCATTTCGGAGCAAGAACAGATCTGACATTGTTAGTTTCTTTGATAAGGTGACAGTCTTCGGATAAAAACGGTTGAGGATAACATGTAAACTTATCAGATGTTTCTTGGTATTGCTTCTATTTTTATTCTTGAAATATTCGAAAAGGAGATTAAGATACTTATTCTCTCGGATTAGGAATTAATGTAGTTTTCATCGAAGTTTGTTTAATTGTTGCTGAGCAGTTTCTTATGGCGGTCCCTTGAATTTTGTTATTACTTGTCGCAGAGCTATTTAACCCTCCTGACATATTAAGAGAATTATTAGAAATATTCTTATTGTTGCTGTTGAAATTCTCAAGATCTTGAATGGAACTCTAATAGTGAGCTCTTCTATTTTCATATTAACTTAGCTTATTTTATTTTGAATGCTTAGTCTAAACTTTCATTCTCTCTTTTAAAGCGTTAACCAATGCAGGAGGAAGAAACGATTTTGCCAAGAATGAATTTCTCCTTGGTTGAGATAAATTATTGCTACTGCAATCAGCAGGGGAGGATATTTATGATGCATGCAGCTGCAGATTATCTTCTAAAGGAGACTTTTAATTGGTTTCATCAGGAGTAGGAATTTAATGATTATTAAACTGAGAATCATATTAAGAAGGTTTTTAAAACTCTGGAGAAGAATGTGGATGGGGATGTTCAGAATGTAAATTGCTATTACTCGCAAATGTGAATCTGGTACTTTACAGGAGCAGAAAATTTATTTTATTTATCTTTTCTTGATGGCAAATTTCTTTTTGGAAATTCTTCACTTGAGCATCTTCCATTTTACCCTATCCACTAGAATTCTGCATAATATTCTCAATTTTTAACTATTTTTTATCTGATTCTGCTTACTCGCAAAATGACTACTACAGTGATCTGCTTCGACATTTCTTTTAGCTTGAAACTACAAATTTAGCAGTCTGATTAAATTATTCTAGTTCTTCTTGCATTGGTTAATTTTCATTCATTTTAAGTGTTGACATCCTCAATTCTGCACTATCGAATTGATTCTCAGTAGCCTTTTTAATTTTTTCTGATGTTTCTTTTTTGGATTCTTAATATTAAGACAGTTTTCTTATTCTTTTTGAGATTGAATCCCTACTAGGCTTTACCAGGATAATTGGAGGAAAAAAAGATTCATTTAGATTAAAAGGTACAATTTTCTATTTCTCGAGGTCAAGAGTGTGATGGATATTTTATGTAATCACAGCTGATGTATTCTCAGTTGGATATTGTCTACCTGAAGGAGATTTGGGCAAAGCAAACATCTCAAACAATGGAGATTTTTTAGGTATTTTTGGATGGTTATTTCTAGAGCCTCTGCAGGATGACTATGAAGAACTTCTTCTACGTTCTTTTTCTTGGAGTTACTTAAAAGCAAAGTTTTAGTTGTAGTTTGATAGTTGATATTCTCTCAGTACATTGAAAGAGCCTTCTCTAAACCTTCAATCTGCAAAACTAGGTGTTTTTACTCTTTCTCCTTCTTCTTCTAAGTTTTCTATTTGATTTCTGGATCCTTTTTAGCAACGCACTTAAACAGACATAGCACGTTTATTAGTTCTATCAAGTTGGTTCTCATCAAGACCAATGTATCTCAATCCTCTGCTATTTTCCAAGTTGAAATCTTATATGAATTAGTTCATTTTTTTGTTTTTCTTTCACCTTAAGAACAATCAATAGTGGAATTAATTATACTTATCAAAACCTTCAAATCAAGGGTGTAGATATATCCTAACTGTTAATTAAAGAACTTGATTCTCCAAATTACCTCAGATCCCACTAAGATTAATCAGTTTATATAATCTCAACGACCATTGATTATGAAATTAAGAGTTGGGAAAATCTTAAATCTAAAAAATCAAGTAAGAAAACAGTAACTAAGAACCTACACATTTTCATACGTTAAAAAACAAAAAAGATTTCATTTTAAGAGGATAGATTTAATTATTTTCTAAGTTTTTAAAATCTAAAATAAGATATTCATTATGAAAGATAAGTAAACATGGCAGACGGAGAGCATCACCAATTGTTAGCCATTTAAAACTGTAAAATTTCGTTTAGCAAATTCATGGAATACATAAGTTAATTAAAAAGTTAAAAAAATTAAAAAAAATGCAAATAGTTTGATAATATATTTTAAAATGCAATTAATTAGTCAAATCGATCAAAAATCTTCAAAGAGATGTTAGAGATCAGCAGGAAGAGTGCAAGGTTCATCTTATGAGGGTGGATATCTCTCAAAGCACGAGGAATCCTTGTCATTTCTAAGTATTGGTGTCCATGGTGCAGGTATTTCCTTAGCAAAAAGAGTTTACCATTCGACGCCTTTAAACCATTTGTGTTTAAGTACACTATCACCCTTATCCTGAACTCCAAGTCGATAATTCAAATCGGGATTCAATAATTTTCTTATCACATCTTTTGCTTTATTACTAAAAAATCGAGGGAACTCTATTATCCCAGCGATTATCTTCTTATAAATCCCAATAGGCTCATTGTCGTAAAATGGAGGGTACCTAGAGAGAGTTTATTTAGATAAAAAAACAAATTAAAATAAGTGCTAAAATCAACATTAAATCAATCATTTTTCTTTTTAAAAATCCAAACAATTTTTTACCCTGAAAGCATCTCAAAAATGAGTATTCCAAGTGCCCACCAATCTACTGATTTGCCATATCCAAGTTTCGATCCTTTGATGATCTCAGGTGCGAGATATTCCGGTGTTCCACACAGTGTAAAAGTTCTATCATTATCAAGTTTCTTCGCAAATCCAAAATCGGCTATTTTAATATTTCCATCTTTATCAATGAGTAAATTCTCAGGTTTTAGATCCCTATAGACTATTTCATGCTAATGCAGATATTAGATAGCGAGGAATATTTAACTTGTGTAGAATAAGCATACATCGTTTGAAAACCGTCCTTCTTTGCGTAGTCTTGTGAATAGCTCGCCTCCTTGAATGTACTCGAACAGCATGTAGATATATTTTTCATCTTGGAAGCTCTATTTCAGTTGAACTATGAATGGGTGATTGATCTCCTGCAGTATTTTCTTTTCAGAGTTGATATGCTCTACTTAGTTCAACCTGACGATTTCTGTTTTCTTGAGCATCTTTAAAGCGAATATTTCTTTATGTGCATCCCCCTTTCTTTTGACTTACTTCACTCTGCCAAATGTGCCTGTACCTGTTTAGTTAATTCAGAGAAAAATTATGATGATGATTTCACATCTTTGCAGTTAGTTTTTAGTTTGTTTTTTTTAAAACATAATTTTGCAAAGCAGATCATATGTATATTTACCAAGTGTTGCGAAGATTTCAAAGTCTGCTATTTTTATTTTATCACTTGGTGTTTCTATCTTTCCATCTTAATTCAAAGGAATTTCAATGTCATAGCTGAATTCACCAACTAGATTCTCATCGACGAATGGGACAGCTGCAATTTTAGGTTCTGCGTTTCGTTGGATTTGTTCTTCTTTGGTTTTAATCTTCGCTAGCTACTGAAGCTTGACTTGCAGCTATTCAAAGAATTCTTCTTCAGATATCTCCATTTTGTCCTTAGGAAACTGTTCGTAATTTGCTGCTTTTCTTCTTTAATAACAATTTTATTTGTTTTCAGTTAATTTTGCAACCTTTCTTTACAATCAAAATGTTTCAAAAATTTTCTTATTTTTTTAAGATTACTAATTCATTAAGTAACTCAATTCAAATTCTTAATCTTAGAGATAATGACCTCCTTTTTCTTGTTATGTTGACCGCGTACAAAGCTAAACAACTTAAGAATTCCTCCCTCAATTCGTTAAATTGTTTCTCTAAAATAAATTATAAATATTCAATATTTATTTTCTCCTCATTTCGTTCCAATTTTGGATATTCTTTTAATAACTGAACTATTACACAAACAGTAAAGAATTATTTTGTTTTGTTGATTGAGGCTAGACTATTGGTTTACTGATTTGAGGAATATTTGAAAATACCCGAAATTGATGTCTTTAATAACTCTTGTTCTCACTCACTAATTTCTAGAATGAAAGTCAACCTGATTTTCAATCGACTTGAACATATGGGAGTACTCCAGCTCTGAATTGATACTTTGATCAAGTGAATTTTTATTTTTTTCCTAATTTCCATGATCCTGCTTCTCTTTGTCTTTGAATATAGGGTGATATTAATCATAGTCATCAGCTAAATCATCCTGTATATCAACATAATTCATGTTGATCTACCTCTTTTAGTATTTTTCTTTAAAAATTATATTGTAGAGTCCAGCCAATCCGATAATTGGAAAGTATCTAAAAATTAAAGCCACTACGAATCCCGAGATGGAAATATAAAAATAAGGCGATTTCTACGTATCTGGCCAGACAAATGTATCATTGGAGCTTTCTTGCAAGCTCACTGGCATAAACATCGTGAGCATATTTCCGAATGAGAAAAACACCGCATAGATTTTAAACCCGTTTAGCATGCTCTTCGCTAACGCAAAAGAAAGATAATTTTTACATACATACCTTCGAAGGAGCAGGTATTTATCGACCAAATAGGTTATCAAAAGCCCAATTATCGATAAAGGAACGCCAATAGGAATGAAAGGAGATACAGAAGCTGTAAAAAGTACTGTTTTATTTACATTCGCGTATCGAAGAGCCATATCAATTGGATGTCCTTCGAATAATTAGTTAGCTTCCATTTAGGTCATTGTTGAGCTATTCTTTTAAGCCCTTTTTCTCCTTATCAGACGGTATCCCCAGACAATATCAAAGATATTAAAAATCGATCCAATATATGAGTTGGTGATGAACAAAAAGAAGAAATCATTCATAAGCCCTTCTCCATCAAAGGGAAATAATTTCACGGAACTGGTGTAATAATTGACCATATTAGACATCAATGTACTGATAACCATGTTTACAATAAACATTTTCGTAAGATTCTTCCCTACACTTACGAAGAATTTTGTCTAAACATTATGTTCTTCATAATTTGCTCCACGACGAATAGCAATACCTGAACAAATGTGTATGAAAAGTTATTAATGAAAAAATAATTAGAAGTTTTAAATTACCTAGTAAGGAGTTGAACAATGCAACTACAGTTGATGCAGCAAACGATAGACACAATGAAACAATTGAGTTTTGCTACGCTTGTTCTTGTTTAATACTTTTCTTCAACAGCAGAAGTATTGTGAATGAGACCAAAATCAGAAAATACACTACAATCTTAGAAGCAATCACGTATCTGGACCTTTTTCTTGTGGATCCAATGTTTGTCCAGAGAATATCAGTAGGCTCAGGTGCACGAGATACCTTAACTAAGGTATTTTTGAAATAATATTTACTTAAAATTCTCCTCGACAAATTTGGCATAAGGAATCTCAAATGGAAAAATATTTTTTCCTTGAATGTCATCTTGAATGCTTGATGGATCTTATGGGCAGTATCATATTAATTGAACGTAATAATAGCTCGTTTTGAGAGTTTGAGGGCTTTTTATGTGTCTTTGTTGTTTGCATCCATCATTGCTTTTTAGAATTCTACAAGTTTCTAATCGATTTTCTGAAGTTCATCAGAAAGATGATTTTATTCAGATTCAAGTTAAGCCAATTATGATACAATTCTCTTAAGTTTAATTTAACTTTTCCCAGTAATTATTAGACTTATTTTACACTCTTGGTTTGGTTCTAAGGGTATTTCAAGGGTATTTTCATGACTTTTCGATGGTTTTTCAGGTTCTACTTCTTTGCAATCCCTTATTGTATTTTCTGTGATATTCCTAATACAACTTTGCTCAACAGACTATCCTTGAATGTTGTTAGTTTTATCAACTGATAAAACTTCCTGAGGTGCAATAGAGTCATTACCAATACCACACATTATCGGTGCTTTCTAAGCTTCATTAGAGTTAATGTCAAATTTAATAGCGATATCATTGCGAATTTCCTATTTTTGTTGAATTTACTGTTTCAATTCTACTTATTCATTTCTCGAAACTTATTTTTATTATTATGTCTAATCTTCTTACTTTTACCTCTTTTCTGATATTTTACTATCTCTAAACCTCACAGACATTTCTGGATCAGTTATGTTCGCAGCACAAAGAGCATGTTCGGCAAGTAATTATTTTTGAATAATATTTTTTTTCAGTTTTTTCTTGTAAAGGCTAATTTTATGGGTGTAGAGACTTGCGTATTCCTTGAGATCATAGAGTTTATACTCTTTGATGATTTCTAGGTTCGTATCAGGTGAGAATTCTTAGAATTTTGTGGACAGTTTTTCTTTGAGGAACGCATGAAGTTCTTCCATTTCGAACTACTTTGGGAGAGACGTGAGAAATATAGAAAAATCACTAATGGAACAATGATATTTGTCAAGTTACTATTTCTTGATTTTTTACTGAATTTTGAAGATGGAAATAATCAACATAGCCACAAATAAGAAGATCATATTGAATAAGGTTTCGAATCCGAAAGCATATTTATGAAAGGTACTAGGATTAGCTTCTTTTGAGAGGATGTTCAAAAATGACAAAGTACACACAAATGAAGAATCATTTGACAGTCCACATTGATCAGACAATACATTGATGACAATAGAAGGTATGCTAGATATGAAGAAATGGACAATCAAGAGAATAGTGCATTGTTTAATGTAATTGAAGTACAGTGGGTAGGTAACTCCAAGATGAAGGAATTCTGTGTTTTTGCAATTTAACTTCAATGGCACGTTGTCAATTTCAAACCCACAGCATGGGCATAAACGAGAATTTTAATTTTTTTCACATTCTACTGAAAGAGGTAATCTTTCTAAGTATCTACATTCATATTTATCTTAGGGTATTTCCTTTTTGTTCGTGTGATTTTGTTAAGCTTTTTCAATTTTAAGGTTTGAGTCTTTGTCATTTTTCTCATGTTTATCTGTGATATCACTTATTAGACTCAATTTATTGAAGACTTCACCGTTTTTCATGTAAAGTTTTGGCTTACATACTCGCTGAGACTGTCCATGTTCAATCGCTGCTAATAAATCAGGAGGGCACTTAAATGGGTCATAACTTTTTTGAGGTTTCTACATCTGCAGCATTTAACTTATGTTACTCAGTTTTCGAAGCTTCTATGGATCTTTCTCAAATGGCATCGATCCCTGATTTCTATGTTGTTCTTCATCTGGCAGCCATTTCTGAGACATATTGTTTTCACAGTGAGAGCTCTAGCAATTTTACATTCAGCTGTAAGTTAAATATTAAATAAAAACAATTTTTGCTTATTTGCTTTATCGATATTTTAAAGTATTAAACATTTTTCTTATTAGTTGTTTGGTATTTGATTTGAAGTTACCACATCAAGGCAAAATATTTGAGGTAACTAAGTCAGGGAAAACAAAAGATTCATTAACAAAAAACTTTACTTATGTAAATAAAAACGAGTACATTCGTAAGATCATCAAAGAAATCAAAATTTCAGGTTAGTTAATTTGTAAGCGCTTCAAAGTGAAAAGTAACCTTCAAATCAAATTAAACTGAATAAATTTTTCTTATTAATCTATTATCTATCTACGGTGTTGTTTAGGGAGATAATCTTAGAAAATGATGGAATATTTATTTTAGAAGAGAATATCAGAATGAATTGTAAAAAAATATCAAGAAAACGAAGATTAAATTGAAAAAAAATCTTGCAAGAACTATTAGAAAAATCCTAGTTCTTGATGTCCAGAAAAAAATGAAATTTTTTCATGGTAAAAAAAGTGATTTTGAAAATATAATTATGTGCCAATAAATGTATCGTTTTCATTTCTCTAAAAGGTGAATCTATTGCAGACTTCAAATTTAGATTACTCGTTTTTGACCTTTAATATTACTCTTTTTTCTCTTTTGCAGACTTAGGAATAATTTTAATCCACTGAGAAAAAAAAAAACAATAAATGATAATTAAGTTCTGAGAATAATAAAAAATTTTGCGATTAGTTTTAAACCTTATTCAGTAAATACATAAGTAATCTGCTTTTTCTGATGAAAATTTTTTTTGTTAAGATCGAAAAAAGAAATAAAAAATGATGATTTTTACTAGAGTAATAAAATAAAGCTAAAAATTATGATTTAAAAATTTATGGATTTCCCCTCCCTCCCCCCCACCCCCCTTATCTTCTACTTCTTTTCTTTTTCTATTGTGAGGCTAAAAATACCATTTATTATTATTTTACACAAAATATCCATTTAGATAGGCTACAAGCTTGATTAATTATTATTACTAAAGGAAAAATATTTTTGATAAAAACAGAATTTATTCTAACAATCGATAATTTGATATTCTTAATATTATCTGAAAGCTTAATTTGATTTCAAAGACTGGGGAGTTATGAGATCAGACAAAGGAGGAATTTTGATCATCTTAGATAAGCAACGTACATTCAAAAACGCTTCAAACATATACATCCTAAATAGATAAATTAAAAATACCACATTGAAATTTCTCAATATCTGATAGCTCAAAGAGTTATTATGTTTTCTCAATCTCCCGCAGAAATTCTTTTCCATTGTGATTAAAAAATCAAACGATTCTGACACTGTTTTAAAAAATATTCTCAACTTTCTATCTATTATTTAGAACTTCATTAACTTATTCTGGCTTCAACATCAGCTTTCAACGCTAATAACATAGATAATTCTACTTGAAACTATGGGATGCACAATTACTAAAGAGGTTATTGCAAATAAACGAACAGAAAACACTATGGTAATTGGAAATACTACTTTCAGTGAGGAATCAACTTTAATTGATGATTAAGAGGAACTTAAAAAAAGAGGGAATTTCATCAAAATCAGTGCTATCCGTGTGTCTCACTCTAAATAAGCAGTTGATAGCATTTAATTTGCTTATGAACTCGACTGCGGGACAATTGTATCAGGAGGAAATCATGTAAAGAGTATGCCAACAAAAAAAGAAAGTAATTCCTGTTGTAATTCAGCGAATAAAGAAGAGAAAAGTACAATAGCTGCTGCTCCTGTTTCTACTGTTCCTAGTTTGAAAAAAAGATCTGCTTCATATTCAGATAGCAAAGAATCCGATTCTCCACTGAGTGAAAGTGTCAAAAATGAAGTGTTTGAAATCTTAGAAGATGACTTCCTTCAAGAGATATCAGGCCGAATAGGTATTAGAAATTATATACATTAGGGTGGGGCTTGATAATATGATAACAAAAGAGGATAGTTTTTAAATCTCCACAACAATCTGAAAATGAATTAAACTTTCAACAAAGAGAATGGATAAGTTTTAAGATAAAGCTGGTCAGGGGGGGGGGGGGGAGAGAGATCTTTTTTTTAAATAAGTTGATTTTTTTTTTAAATTAATTTTTTTTTTTTTTTTTTTTTTATATTTTTTTTTTTTTTTATTTGTTTTATAATTTTTTAAATTTTAATAAATAAAAAAATATTTTTTTTTTATTTTTTTTATTTTTTGTGTGTGGGGGGGGGGGGGGGCCAGAGAGATCTTTTTTTTAAATAAGTTGATAGTTTTGGGTTATAAAACTACATAAGAGATGTAAAAAGGAAGCAATATGTTTAACAACATTCTTCATTATTTTACAAACGATAGCTCTCAAGGATTAGATTATTTTAAATTCATACAAAATTGGCAGATTTCTGAGGGTTTAATTCTAATAAAGAAGTTTGTCTTTCTTTTTTTTTGATTCTTTTGACGAAATTTTATCTTTTTTTTAAAAGGTGAACAAATTGAATAGATTACATTTAAGACTTATCGAGGATATTCTGCAACTTTTGCAAATGGTAAGAAAGGAAATCCATTTTATGTCCATCTTTCAAACGAAACTTTTGGGCCACTTACTTCAAATCAGCATCTCAATGCTCTACGTTTCCCAATAATACCAGTCCCTGAAACATTCCAAACTGATTTTCATAGAAAACAACACCCAGCAGCTTTAGTTAGAAATCTCACTCACTGAAGCATTGCATTTTCAACTCCTCTATCTATCATCCAACCATTATTATAAACTTTATTTAGAATTAATTACTTAATTATACCATCCTTGATTGGATACATATTAAATAATATTATTATTATTATTATTAAAATTATTATTGTTGTTATGCATTTAAAAAACTTATTGTTTTTTTTAATCTAATTAATACACTATTTTTCAGTTTATTTTGCAAAATTATTAAACTTTTCTTTTTCAAACATCAACAAAATTATTGAACTTAAATTAAAAATAAACAAATTAGCAAATAATTTCTAACATTTAATTATTAATTCCTAAAAGTGAAGTCTTTTTTTGTGGATATCTTGAAAAATAATAAAAGTAATTAATGCGTTTTAGGGGGGATATTTATTTTCTTTTATTCATTTGATTTCCCTCCCATTGTTTTTTGCTTAATAATAGATTTTTTTCATTTGTTTTTTTATTCATATTTATCTTTATTTATTTTTCATTTTATTGCAATAATAGTAAATTTTTTTATTTAAATAGTAATATCTCTTTAATTCTTTATTCAAAACAATATTCTCAACATTCATATCATATCACATGGGTCAGACTAGCCATTTAAGCTTCTCCCATATATCAATCACAAATCAACTTGAGCAAAATCAAAGAGGGGCAATATGGTTTATGTGTCTCTATCATATTATCCGCTATGAGAAATTCCAAAATCCCGCGGATAGATAGAGACTTGCCTGGGAAGGATGCTTGAACAAACAATTAAGTAAGTTCAAGCAAGATTTTAAAGGTCGAATATGAAAAATTCATTTTTATTAGCCTATTCTCTTTGATTGTATGTAAATGGTTTAACAAAGAAAACCTTGTTTTCCTCTTCTTTGTTTCTTTTATTTTTGCTGTATTCTCAACTAATTAGATTAATTTCCTCTTTTGCTGCTTGAATATTTTTCAATTAATTTTACAAGGGAACTTCCTTTCAGCGAGGAATTGATTCTCTCTCATTCTACTAAGAAGAAGAAAAACCAAATTAATTTGAATTTCTTTTTGAAATTTTAAATCAAAAAGTTAAGTAACTTAACACTATTTGCAATATTGCTAATCCCATAGCTATATTTTTCAACCTAAATCAAGAAACCAGTTAGGAATTATTAAAAATAAAGAATCCACTAAAAATGAATAAGAGAAATATAGTTAAAGCATGCAAACATTTGCATATGCTGGTCAATAAAGAATAGCAACAAATGCTAAAACAAAACAAAAAAACAGCATTCATATTGTTTTTAATCCCATCATACTCAAGAATCCTTGAGTTATGATTAGTTTTTAAGCTCCCGCAACGTATAATCTTTTAGGGCAATGCAATCGAAAAGAAACCAAGAGGGATATCTGGAATTCTTAACTTCGCAGCTTAGGAAAAATCGAATATATTCACGTATATTTGAGATATCTCCTCAAGGTGTTCTTGGATTCGCTGCTCTTTTAGATAGATTACCCCCGATGAAAGATTGAGTGATACCTTAAACATATTGCCCTAGTCAATATAACTAAATATCACTACAATCAACTTTGAATGCTGTTTATTCTTTATTGACATTATCATGTTGATATAAAACGAATGAATGAATCATCAAAATCGCTTGGCACTTTTTGATACTGCAAATAAATTGAGATAAAAATAAAATAATGAGAAAAAAATAAACTAAAATTAAATATGAAATTTAACATTCAAATAATCAAATTAACATGAAAATTATTGGAAAAAATAATTCAAAAAATAAATAATAATAAACATACATTAAGAAAAATTCGTTTAAATTTTCTTATTTAATTAGTTCATACACTCAGTCTTTTTATCTATGAATGTAGTTTTCATATTAAACATACAAATTACATTACAAAGATTTCTACTTGAGAATTTTATGATTTTGAATTCGTGAATAATAGTGCAACAACAAAAAAAGAAATTAATATTATTAAAAATGGAGATAAACCAAATTAGATGAAGGTATATTTTCATGTATTTTCCTTTGTTTAAGATTAAAAAAATCAATGAAATTTTCAGCATTCAAAGGATATTTTTCAGAGCAAAAATTAACTCTTCAAAATTGAAAGGAATACTAAGAGTCTCAAAAAAATGGCTTTAGATTTTTTTTTTCTTTTAAGATTCCTCTTAATTTTAACATTTTTATGATTTTTGATAGCCGTTTTAGGCATTTACACATCCATTTTAACGTTCAATCATGTGTTATTTATTTGAAAAGTAAATGACATAATAAAACTTCAATCATGAGACAAAAATCCTAAAGATCTAAAATCTTTTTGAACTTTATTTTTCCATTCTTCTCTAATAACATCCTTTCATGATTCCCTCCACATATCTCACAACATTTTCTATTCCAATTTTATCAATTCTCTCTCTCTTTCTCTTTTATGGTTCATTTGCTCCATTTTATCTGTTTTTGTTTTTCATTTACTTTATTTTTCCAAATTAATTATTTTTACAAATTTTTTTCCCTTTATCTACCTCCTAGACGCTTCTTTTATAAACACAATGGGCATTTTAAATACCCAAAACAGCGCCTTTCCTCCAATTAAATCCAAACTTTAATAAATAGATTGCTTTAGAAACATAAAAACAATTTTTCTCTATGAATAATGCTTAGCACCACCTGCAAAAAACAAAGGAAGTTTATGAAAGTGTGATCAACAAAGTTTGTCAGAGACTACTGGAAGATCAAGAAAATGACTCCGAAATGGCTGTTGAAGTCATCGATAGATTTAAAGAAGTACATAACTAATTTTACAATAGATGAGGAAACATAATTTTTGTTTTATTTCAAGCAAAGTTGATTTATTTTTTGAACTTTTATCGCTTAACAGCTCTGGAAGAAAAAAATCGAAGATAGACAGGTGTATATTTACAATGAACGAGATCATCCGCATGTTGTAAGCATAATAATACTTAAATTGTTTGATCCAAATCTGAAAATATATCTAACTTTATCTGACCGAATTAGGGTGACCTTTAAAAAAAGGAAAACTAATCTAGCACACAATCTAGATCGAATGGAGGAGTGCTGCAAATGAATCAGAATAAAAATGAATTATCTGATGATAAAACACAATTATTGCTAAATCAAGTCAACTCGATGACTCAACAGACCATACAAAAACAGCAGTTACTCCATCCTCATCCGAACTAAATTGACATTCACTCTGATCCTATCAAGAAAACAAAAGCAGAAGATCTCTAATACTGTAACAAAACTTCGTCTTTAGTTGTTTAGGGTTTGTACAAAAATTTGAAGCAACTTTTTGAACACCCAAGAAATAGCATTTCAGAAGACAAACCTGAAACTCGAAGATAATCCCTAGAATTTAGGTTTAGTCGAACACGAAGATCTGAACGTTGGTTTTGAAGAACATCATCCACCCTTCGAAATGGCCAAGTAAGTCTCCTTTGAAAGGGTCAAAAAGGAAGTGGACGATCACATCATGCAAGGAAGGAACATTAAAATCGAGAAAGAAGATGATGGTCCTATCAATTACTTAGAAGGGCTTGGAATGGTAGGTTTTTCAACAAAAACAATAAGGTTTTATTGATTTTTTATAATTAAATCCTAGGATAATCAAGATTTTGATGATGAAGAAGACCAATAAAAAAGATAAGATGACTCACATCTAGCGTAGGCTCCATTAGAAGACAAAAATGAGCAATTCCTTGATGACAAAGAGTTCGTTTCAGAATCTTAGATGCTAGGTTAGTACACTATCATGAAGAAAAAAACAGCTTAGAAGTTTAAAATGTGTTTCAAGAACATAATCGCTTCCCTTCAAGGCAAAGATTATCTTATGAACACATTAAGTGGAGATCTCGAGTGGTGAAAGAGAAGGAACTAAGGAAAATATAATTATTGAATGATGCAATTGTTTTGGAAGGCTCCTATGCTCTTCATGCACGTTTAGTTAAAAAGATAAATTTTTTGGAGTTTCAGTCAAAATAATTAGATTTCGATTATTTTAAATGAAGAAACGATTATTCTTATTGTAAAGGATTGTAATTTTTAGAGTGGAAAACATAATATTTACAAATACAGAGTCGATCCTTTCAAATAAGTCTTAAATAAATCTGAAAAAAAAGATATTATTATTATTCTTTTGAATAGTTCACCCTCGAATATTGGAGACTTATTCATTCTGATGTAAAGACGGATGAGCTGTTTTGGAGCCATAATATTTCTCTTTATGAGTAAGCGATTAAACTACTGCTTCCTATTTAATAGATGAACTAGTAGGATTCACTAGGTTTCTAATATTAAATCTATGATTATTCTATGACTATTATGCATCTTTTAAATGTTTCGTTAGATTTGCTGAGTTATCTCTGCTGGAATTTCTAATTTTACTCTCATACCTAACATTCTACTCTGGATACTACTCTCCTTGTGGCTTATTTGCCATACATGAAGGCAATCTTCTTTACTGAACATTTTCTGAGGTTTATTATTTTTTATCTAAACCATTATTATTTATATTATTAAACTTTGTATTTTTATTGTTATTGTTGTTGCTTGTAAATCCATTAACAGGTTAGCTCTGATTATTGGATAAATTCTAATGTTTGGAAGTGATACTTGCAAGCACCAAAGGCTTTTTGTTTTCCTGAGATGTAGTTGTAGCAGGGAACACTGATCTAACAGAATTTCCTCGAGCTGCTGCTTTTGAAGTTCCACAAAAGATCGAAGGGTTATTCTTAGTTAAGTCCAGCACACACCCTCGCGTATCGGGAAGTATATTTTCTTTACAATTTCTAATCTTTCCAGTCTTATTGAAATCTTCAATTGCTGGTAATGCTTTTTTAGCAATTGGTTAGGTGTTTTATAGTTTCTTGGAGGCTTCATTTTTCAGAGTGAAATTGCCAGTATTCTAAAGGTAATAGTTTCCTGAGTTAGTTGGGTTAGCATTGCTACAGCTTGAAGGGTTAGGTTTTAGGTGGGAAGATTCGATTTAAGCAATTTAAGAAGGATGCTGATGGAGAATTTGACAAGGATCGATCAATGAAGGAGGTTTAGAAGATATTTTCAAGACTTTTCTCTTGTTGGAGTATCCTTTAGCTCCAGGCTTTAGAGACTAAGGAACTTAACTAGGTTGTTAGGATATCTATGCAATCATTTGTTAATTTGAGAGATTACTTGGAAGTGTTGGTGCTTAGGTATCTTTTATCTAAGGCTACAGTTATTATTTTTATTGTTAGTTCTTGGAGAAATCTTCTGCATTTTGGTTGATTGATTGGTTAGAAACTAAAGAAATAAACGAAATATCAGACTTTGATCTTGAATGAGTACTTCGAGTATTTTATAACTGAGAAGTATTACCATTGTTTCTGTTGAATTTGGAGTCATTATTATGGCCATTACCATTATCATTTTTTAACTACTAAGCTTATGGAGAAACTACACTAATTGATAGGTTCCTCGTTTGGATGTGTTGAATATCTAAATTCTATTTCCTTTTTGTTTCATTTTCTTCAGACCTTTTTTGTAGATCCTCACCATGCTGATCTCTCATTACAAAACTAGAATCATTTCTAGGCACATCGCTGGTAGATTGCTGTGATTTTGTAATTGATTATGAGAATATTTGTGATTTAGGCAATTGGTTTTCGTTGAGAGCTACTTTCTTCTTTCTAATATCTTGAACAGCTATCGATTCAAACAAAAACAGCAGTGATTTAGATGGATCTTTTGCAGGAGGTATTTGCACCTTCTTGAACGAAATCGAAAAGAGAGACGAGAAGTTATCAAAGACATAATCATAATCATCAAAACTAGATTCAAGGGTTTAAGCAGCGACTGAAGTAGGAGAGTAAGCTGATGAAGAAGCCTCCGCCATTTTTGTTGCAGTAAAAATTCTGCAGTGTTAGTTTTGATTCAGTAATTCCTGCAGATTGTTGGAAATGTTTTCTTCGCAACCACTAAAGTCTACCACAGCCAGTTAAATTTTTCTTATTAATTATTATTCTATTCATTCTCTAAAAAATCCCATAATATTCAACACTCTACTGTAGGCAATTCAAATAACTTAATTTCTGAGAATATCAATATGTATTTTTGATGGACTAAAAAACGAATACATAGATCATGATTCGATGCTTTTTCTTAATCGAAGAATATGGATATTTTTATTTTGAATTGCATGAGTTTTAGATAGATGATAGGGGATATAATTTATTAAAATTAAGCTATTTTAAGCTGAAATATCCAAAGAGCCTAAAGGAGCTAACAATTTGAGATACTTGATCCTTTTTAAAGAAGGAACAGCAAGAATTTGAAGACAAAAGCAAGGAGTTTAATTTTAAGTGCTATTTTGATAGAAACTCAACCTAAAACAACATTAAAGTTGTTACTATGTTCATTATTTTTAATTCCCATCTAAAACTACTAATTTCCCATGATTATTCTACTAACTTCTCTTTCTAGAAATCTAAGAATATTTTCATTAGCTTTTTGTACTTTTGTTTGCTTTGTGTGAAGATTTTTTTTTTAGATTAAAAAATCTTTTTCAGAAATTTCTGTTTTGTTATTAAATGATTCAGCGACTTATCCGCAGTTCTCTCATCGCCAAGTAGGCGCACTGTCAATTTTCTTCTATTAACATCAAAGATAAAATCAAGAAGGAAAGGCAGGATAGGCTCAAAAAGGAGAGCACATATTATCCCACTGGAACTACAAATGATATTTCTAAGATTAGAAACATAGGAATCATTGCGCACATTGATGCTGGAAAAACAACCACCACAGAGAGAATGCTCTACTATGCAGGAGCACTAGTAGAACCTGGTGGTATGAACTGAAACAATTGGGAAAGAAAAAGGGATGTGATTATGAGGATTTAGGGTGATAATTAGTATGACTGATGGTCATTTGTTTTGTCAGAGGTGCACGATGGAAATACTGTGATGGATTATATGCAACAAGAAAGAGACAGAGGCATCACAATCCGTGCTGCTGCTATTTCCTTTAATTGGGATGGGCATCAATTCAATCTTATTGATACACCAGGACATATCGATTTCACAGGAGAAGTAAGAGATTTATTTACACAAAGAAGGAGTTCTCTTTCGTTAGCTAAACATTTAAACATTGATTATCTGCTTCATTTTTGCCCACAAATTTTAAAAAAATCATAAATGAAAAATATTAATGGTTTTTCTACAATTAATCAAAAAAGGTAGAGCGTTCACTCAGAGTGCTAGATGGAGCAGTAGCTATCTTTGATGGAGTCTCCGGAGTTCAAACACAAAGTGAAATGGTTTGGCTTTAGTCCAACAAATTTAACATTCCTAGGTTATCCTTTATCAATAAAATGGATCGAAATGGATCTAACTTAGAGTCAACTTTACAGTCAATTTAATCTCGGCTAAACATTGACCCACTAGTTTTGTAGATTCCGATTGGTGACAGTGATGACTTTAAAGGAGTTGTTGATCTACTCTCCATGAAAGTATTACCTTTTTACTCCAAAAGATTTGAATTTTTCAATTGTAAATTTCTGAAATCTAATCTTTCTCCTTTGTTTTAACATTTCCATAGAAAATAATATGGCTGGATCAATTAGGCAACACAGTGGATATCTAGGAAGTCACTAAAAAAGATATGAAACTATTTGATCAGGCAAATATTTACAGAGAAAAGCTTCTCGAGACAATATCTTTGTACGATGAAAACCTCTCAGATAAGATTCTTTCTAACCCTGCAAGTGTCACTGTGAGAGAGCTGCAGTAAAGTATCAAAACCATCCTAAACACTTATCCAAAAGATACAAGTGCTGTTTTATTGGGAAGTTCCTTGAAAAATAGAGGAATTCAACCGATTATGGACGCAGTTATTAAATATTTACCTTCACCGATTGAACGACCTCCAGTGCATTGTGTAGAAAATCCTAAATTAATAAGAAAACCAATATCTAATGAAAAAATGAGCGCTTATGTTTATAAAGTTATCAATGATCCATAGAAAGGACCACTCACATATGTCAGAGGTAAGAGAACAAATAAAGGATAAAGGTTATTAATATCATTCATGGAAATGGCAATTACTACAATGAATTGATGTGTCGCTGACAAAATATCGTTTTATTTTTGTATTTTTCCTCCAAAATAACAACAGTTTATTCCGGGACATTGCAAAATAGATAAGGATTGCAGATTGCTGATAAAAATATCCAAGAGAGGCCCTAGTAATTGTGGAGAGTCAGAGCAGATACATATGTGTAAATCAATGAGATCTCCTGTGGAGATATTGCTGCTATTTCGGGGTTGAAGTAAGAAGATATTACATTTTTTTGGAAAAATGATAAAGGAGACACATCTAATTTTCGAAATATTCTAGATATACAAAGAGCGGTGACACATTGTTGGAAAGTAAAGATACCGAAAGATTCATATTAGAGGTGTTATAAATGCCCTAGCCGGTGTTTATGGCTTCGTTGGAATATAATTCTATGAAAGACAAACCGTTGATCGACAATGCATTGGCAATTATCTGTAGAGAAGATAACTCTTTAGTTGTAACTGATGATAAAGAAAATGGACAAATCATCGTTAAAGGGCTAGGAGAGCTACATCTTGAGGTTAGATTAACTAATATTTGTGAAAAACAGAGGAGGATAAATCAAGATAATTTCTAATGTTTGAATGCAGATTTTAAGAGATCGCTTGGAGAGTGAGTTTAACTTGGTAACGAAATTAGGAAAAATGAGAGTCACTTACAGAGAAAGCATCTCCTCGTCATATGAAGTTACGTAAGTGCTAATCTCCTGATATTTTCTTTAAAATTTTGTTGCTAAATTTACTCACTAAAAAAACAGGTACACTTTCGAAAAAATGATGAAAGGCAAACCAACATACTTTGAACTCACTCTAAAGATTGAACCTATCGAGATTGAATCAGATGAGACTGATCAAAAAACGAATACTCCTGCTTCAGCTTCATCGTCTCATGTGAAACTAACCAAAGAAGAAGAATAGCTGAAAGAATTCAATAATTAGATCATCTTTGGATTCAAAAGAGACCATGAATTCGATACGTTCTACAGAGAATATAAACGCAGAATTGCTCTCAAGGGTACTCAGAAAAAAGGAGGTAAGTTAACCAAGCTTTACTGGATTTTAATGTAATTTCTTTGACTTTAAAAATATTTTTTTCAAAGAGAAAGACCTCGAAGAAGGAGCTCCTGTGGTTGAAGAGACTAAGAAGACCTTTGCTGAATAGCAATTTGAGAAACTAAAGTTCATTTCAAACCCTGAGAAGCCTTCATAAGTTGGCAACATTATTGATGATTTTGGAGAAGAGCCTTTGTATGATTTATCTGGGATGGATTTTGGGTTATTCCGTTCTCTTGAAGAAACCATTTATAATGGATTACAATGTGGATCGATTCTTGGATACCCTCTCATGAACTGCAAGGTCATTATTAAAGGTAAATTGGATGCATCTGGCAGGATTAAAAATAGCAAATTTGAGATAAAAATAACAATGAGATTGAATGTTAACTCATGTTTGAAAAATATAAATTAGGAGGTAAATTCTCTTAGAAGAGAACAAGTGAAGTAGTGGTTTAGATGTGTTCAGGAGAGCTCATGCAGGATCTTGTAGAGAATTCTTCTCCATAGTTACTTGAACCTGTCATGCACGTTGAGGTTTCCACACCTTCAGTAAATTAAATCTACAAAATTTTGAGTTTTTATTTTTTTAGTGAATAATTGAGAAATATGGTTACAATTGATGAATTATTGATGAATATGACATTTACTGGGATTAATCTTAATTATCAAAGGAATTTTAACGTGAGATCATCAACGACATTAGTTCTGGAAAGAGAGGTCGCATTGGTGAATTGACTGAAGAAGAAAGTAGATTTGGATCGGGAAAAACAAACAGAATCACAATTACTTCTACGATTCCATTACAAGAAACTGTCGGATATTCTACATTCCTGCGATCCATATCGAAGGTAAATCATTCTTCTTTGGGTTTGCAGTTTAGAAGCTTAATTAAAACTTCCATCAATGCTAAAATCTTCTTTGTATTTTTTCAGGGAGAAGCTAGTTTCTTGATGAGATTTAAGTGCTTTGAATTCGTTGGAGGATAGAAGCAAAAGGAGATTGTTGCTGGAGATTTTTGAGTCCAAATGTCCTGATGGCTAATAATCAAACAAGATATTATTGTCAGATTATGTCCAACTCTTTTTAAGGATTCAGGGTTGAATGTTTTTTTCTGTATGAAAATGATTTATCTATTATTTCCTCTTAACAGATGATGCTTTTCTAGTTTTTTCATAAATATTTTATTGAAATATTGGAGGTGTTTCAATGATTTTTTTAAAGGCAAAAGATAACTCATTTTGATTTATTCATTGAGTGAATTACAAAGCAATATGTGATGAGTAAGTTAGAATGGGAGAAGAGTGATTCGTTGGGAGAAACAGATGCTTCTCCCCCGTTTAATTTTTGAATTAGAAAAGGGGAAAGACAACGTGTGTATTAATTTGATTTATCTACCAATTTGGCCAGCAACAACAAATACAATCCTAACAACCACAAACACACACACACACGCACTTATATACACAGACCATTTCAAAGACAAGCAGATCTCATAGAGACTCTTCAAAACCCATCATGGATTACGTTTTCTCCAAGGATTACTTCAATAATCAGTACCAAAATTTAGTTTGTTATTATTCATTGCTTCGAAATCAAAAACATATTTCTCTTTACAAACATCATCTTCTATTGCATGTCTACCATAAATTTCAAATTGGAGATCTCACCAAAGTTTTCATTTTCTTTTTTTACATGGGATCATCATGTGTTAAAGCAAAGCACATCAACGTGTTATATTGACTATTTGAGTCTTTTTGGATTTTCAGAAACAGAATAATTTTTCTGTGACCAAATAATCATTATATTTTTTTTAAAGAGACAAAGAACTCATGATGAATTTTAGTGACAACGAACAAAACTACTCCCTCGGCTAACAGCATCTTCAGAATCATATGTATCCTATGTAATTCCAGACTCTGTCTAACTCCAAACATGTGAGGAAAACAAATTATTATAATATTTTTTTGGGAGCTTTTGTGCTTCTAAATACATTATTAGCACTCTAAGGCATATGTTGTTTATGATTTCTTATTTTGTAATCCAAAATGGACAATTAACTAAAAACAGAACGACTTTGCAGCTAGTCAATAACAATAATAATATTTGACACATGAAATGGAACAACACTAATTAAACATGGAACATGATAAACTATCAAATATAAGGGAAATAAATTAGCCATATTCTACTGGATAACCGCTTAAGAAAGGATCAAATATCAGAAATAGTAAAAAGTAACCATCATCAGCGAATCAGAAACCTCTCTCCAATGTGGCTTCCAAGGAAAATCTCTAAGAGTAAAACATATCGTAATGTAAGAATTGATCTTTGAAAATACTCAAAATGCCAATGAAGTTGATTCTAAGTTGTTATTTTTGTCATAAAAACATAGAATCAATGCATTTGTAAGTGCAATAATAGCCTTAATCGTAGAAGTCTAAAGGTGGAAATTCAAAGCAAAGTTTAACACAATAACGTAATAATAATAACAACAAACAAAATAATGATTCAGAAGGGCAAGTCGGACAGAATTAAGGTAAAAATTGGTTAGATTGAATGATGGATAAGCTATTAGTGATATTTTAAATAAACGGATTTAAAGAGTATTTGAGTTTCAATTTAACATTACTTTTATTTTTCAGTTTCATTTTATCTTTGTTTTGACAATAGTGATCCCAGAAGAGCAGAATTTCAACTACTATCATGAATTCTGTAGATTGTTTACAGCGAATGTAGTCTTAACTAACTAGCTAAAGGAACTTGTTGGACAGAAAACTGATCTTATCTAGAAATTCACCAAATTAGAAGTAGATATGATTCACACTTTAGACTTTACGACAATAGAAAATAATCTTTTATTTGGAAATAAACTGTTTTAATTAACTGGATAAATGAAAAAATGATTTATCTATTGATTTTGTTGAATTTATTCATTATTCTATTGCAAGAAAATATTATTCCAAAACAAAACGTTTGACAAATTATTGATCAGAAAAAAACAGAAGAACTTGGAGATCAAGATGCAGATGATAAAAAGAAGCGATTTAGAAGGATCGCTTCGCAGATTGATCGACACTACAAATGTCCGAACACTATCTGCTAAAAATCTTATGGGTAAATTACAATCAACATTCACAAAGAATATCCCCTTCTGTTGAGAGATTACTTATGTTGAGTTTACGCTTGTTTTTGAGTGAAACTGATGATTCTTTTGGCTAACAGATCTGAAGGAAGTTTGAATTAACATTTGAAGATAAAACACCCTGAATTATATTAAGGTGGTCCAACTAATAGTGAAATGGATAGCGAACAAAACAATAACTTCTACAATAATAATCTAGAGAGCTTCTAAGACTATTAGAATGAAGAGGATGAAGAAGAAAACGAAGAAGAAGAGGAGGAGAATTAAGATGACAGACAAGAAGAAGAGAATTAATAAAAATAACTAAAATAATTATCCTCTAATAGATCACAAAATCGAAAGAAGAAATGAAACAACTTTTCGAAATATTAATAAAGAGAGAGAGAGAGAGATAAAATACAATTTAAATATGAAGATACTAATATGCTAATGAAGACTCTCTAATTAAGCACCAATTAATGATTTATAAAAACAATTTAAGCTATGTCAAAATATATTTTCATCATGCATTTCTCTTTACCTAATGCATGCTCTGTTTTATTAGACTATTTCTAATATTTGAAATCTTCCAATCAAATATCAGATTGAATTACTTATTTATTCTAAGTCTTTCTTTATTCTTTTCTTTTCTCTTCAGCTTGGTGCTATTTTCCACATCATAAATCTCTCTCTCTTAGTTTTTCTTTCTTTTCGGAGATTAAAACCTTCCGAGACAGTGAGAGAAGAACGATAATTAAATAAAAAAAGAAAAAGAAAATTTTAAAGCATCCCCTCTCGCTAATTTTAGGCAAATATTTAGAATTCATGGAATAAAGTACTACTACACCCTCTCATATTATTTCTCATTTTCACTTCATATTTAAGTGCTTAAATAAGCCAACTACCCCCTTCTAACCACCCCCCTAAAAATTGCATTATTTTACAGAGAGAGGTTCCATATTTTGAACAGCACCCAAAATTATTATGGCATAAATTTTTGCTAGATTTTTATGAGAACTCAAACAAAATATGTTCTCTTATTCTTTATCCTCGGTGGGCTGAACTTTTCATCTCGCTGTTCTTCATCTACCTCTTTGACAATCCCTATTTGTCCTCGTTTTCTGAGAATGCAATATCAGCCCCATTAACATATTCTAACTATTAGACTTCTATTTTTCTTTCTGCTTTTTCTTATTCTACTGTCTTTGCTTAGGCCCTTCGCCCATTGAAGCCAAGCAAAACAAGAGAAGTACCTCTCAAAGCCCTAATAAGTAACACAAGCAGATATATTGAATTGGGAGGGTGTTCTTTTATTAGAATGATTTCTTTTGTCAACCATGGCTATTTTTACCTAACCTACTCTTTATTGCTATTTTAAACAGCAGGTCCAACAGTAGAGAAAATCAAAAAGGTAAAGCTTTAATTCTCCTGAGACACTCAACATTCCTTGCAAATGGAAAAATGAATTCTTCAGGTGGAGAAAGGAGAGTCCGAAGCCGTTCCAGAAGTGATTCTGGTGAGAAAAAGAGACCTCGCTATTTTAACAACAATGAAGGTACGCATATTTCAATGTTAAATAAAAAAACATTATTAGCAAGCCATGCTATTTTTCTTGTTTTTTTTTTATAGACAATCAAGAGCGTAGACGATTCCGTCCTGACTCGCGCAGTCCAGGTAATACCATACCTGGGATAAAGCGAACATTATTGATGGCATATTTTGCAAAAAAATAAAATAAAAAAATAATTCATTATTTCACAGGTAGAAAATAAGGAACGAAACCTTTCCGAAAGATCCACTACAACATTCCTATGTTAGATGGGCCACTAGTCAATTTCCGATAGTTCATGGAGCTCTAGGTATCCTCCGTTTGATGCTATGATTTCAATAATTTTTTAAAATAATTCACAAAGAAAAACAAAATCGGAGAAAATCTCTCACTTTAATAAATTCTTCCTTTATTTAGTTTTTCTCCCTCCTGAGCTTATTCCCTTTTCTCCTTTCTATTCTTTTACCCTGTCTTGTTTTTCTTAAATTCAAATCAATTTGTACCTCCCGCGAATTCAAATTTCGAATTTGTCAGATTTTTTTAATTTTTTTTATATTTTCCCACTTTTTAATAATATTTTTTTGATAGACTGATAGAGTAGATACCCACAAAGCAGAGGCACATTATCAGATTTATAAGAAACATTGGGAAAAACAACAAAATGAGATCTTCGTGAAAGAACACATTGTAAGTTTGGGATCAAATATTCAGATAGATCATTTTAAGAAATGAACAATAACCTATGAAACTTTGATCTCAAAAAGGAAGAAGCTTGGTTCAAAGAGAAATATGATCCATTCCTGAGTGAAGCAATTCAAAACGAAAGACTCGCTGAATGCAAGAAGACTGCTGAGAAATTCTTCGAGGAATACAGAAACAACGTTTTTGCATCAATCTGCCTTGAAATCAAAGAAGATGTAAAATTAATTAATGAATTATCTCTGTTTTGAGTTATGTGAAACTCAAGTTAACTTAAAACATTTTTTGCTCTAATCTGTAGAAAATACAAGAGATATAATCTGCAGAAAACTAAGAAGAGTCACAAGAAGATAATCAAGATAACAAAATCGGAGTTGCTCATTAAAAAGTAACAACTCTTTCATAAACTTCAATAGAAAAAATAAAAACCCTAACAACAAAAATATGTAATTAATTTGCTATTTCCACTTTGATAGGTTTTCCTCAGTGAAAGCTTTGACGTGACACTCTCTCCTTATTTTGGATTCGACCCTATTGTCAAGACACTATTTATCAAGACTATCCCTAAAGAACTCGGAAGATAAGATATCTACGATGTAATTTAGAAAATTCCTGGTTTCTAAGGTCTTTCCCTCTCCGAGCCTGTCCCCAATCAACAATTCTAGAGGTAATTCTATTTTTTGTGAATTTCTCTTAATTTTCCTATTAAAACAATTTCTTTTTCTTCTCCAGATATGGTTGGATTACTTTTGAATCTGAAGAGCAATGCAGTTATGCAGCTGAGAGATTCAAGAGCGACTGCTTGGTGATCAACAAGTTTGAGTTCAATATTGTGAAGAATAATCAAAAAAGGATGGTTAAGGTTGCATAAAAAGTAGATGCCAAAAAATCATAAACAGATTTTGAATAAATCTTAAAGATAATAGCAAAATTTGATGTCTCCAAGGGAATTACCAACAATCCTTTACTTGAAGTAGCTCCTGAATCATTTTCATATAAACACCTTGATGTATGCTTACTGTATCTGAGAAGAGTTCACTCATACTGCTACTACTCTGGTGTGCATGTAAAATAAAATGGAAGAAAAAAAACTATTTGAGTAATATTTTTTTGTTTAAATCAGTGCCATGATGAGAGAATGCTCACAAGTAAATGCGGATCGATTCACTTACGACTTAAAACAGACAATCCTGAAGAGGACGAAAAATGGGAGTTGCCAAACTGGTAGAATAAAGTCTAGGACATTGCTAGCTAGAAAATAATTGAACTAGAAACCACCAAAGATATGCTCAGAGGTGTTGCCCTTTTCAAAGAGAGATTAGCATCAAAGATCACTTACAAGGTGCAAAAACAAATGAAGAGCGAAAACGGTGCTTGGCCTTGTTTTTATTGTCTTAAGAAATTCAAAGGAGCAGAATTCGTTGTCAAGCATATTGACAATAAGCATGCCACTGAAGAGAAGTATCTCGTCGAGCTGCAAAAGGTTGAGATTTTAGATTTTTTATTATCATTAAAATAATAAATCTAACTATTTGTTATTTTTGTCTTTCCCTAGATGAGACAAGCAACTACTCTAGAGCTCTACTCACTTGATAAGAATAAAATTACCCACCAGCCGCCCCAGAACAAGGATGGATCAGCTTATACTAACTTTATGAATCGGGGAAGAAAATTCGGAGGACCGCAAGTGCCTTTTAATAAAGATAGAAAATTTGGAGGGCCTAGAAGATCATTTAATGGATAGCCATTTAAAGATCTAGACGAGCCAGAGGGAGTATCAGAGGGACCAGTTTCTAATTCAACTGTTGGAGCAATTAATTACCTTGAAATTTGATGTGTTTGTTAGTTTTATATTTAAGAGAGTTTACAGAAAGAGGTCATTTTATCCTTCAAAGATTTTAAGGAATAATAATATTTTTCATGTGCATGTGGGTGGGAATGCAGTTTGTAGAAAATGGTCATGACAATCTAAAAATCAAGAAAAAGAAGTCAAGTGAATCACATAATTTTTTAGTGAACCAATACATTTAAAAGTTTTCTGAATATACATATTAAAGGATGACATCTACTCAAGTTTGAAAATTTCCAGAAATATTACTCTTTTTTGTTTTCATCCCTTAAAGTTCTTTAGTATATCAATAGATTTGATTTTCTTGGGGTTGGGGTTGGGGTTGGG